>Ga0114922_10001535_pt1 | contig 22014 bp, 19 predicted proteins | sample AartaG_FD_100975 | JGI IMG/M metagenome (GOLD analysis project Ga0114922, IMG submission 100975) | Deep subsurface microbial communities from Aarhus Bay to uncover new lineages of life (NeLLi) - Aarhus_00045 metaG | ecosystem: Environmental > Aquatic > Marine > Oceanic > Sediment | place... | reverse complement strand
GGATTATCACTATATAATACGCTAAATCTATCTTCCTCTATAAAGGGGAATATCTTTTTACTAAATGTTTCTGCCCAGGAGCCTTTAAGATGTTTCATTTCTCTTTCGGTCAGTGATAATAGGGAATCATGTATGGCCATTTGTTGTGTGTTATTTAGGTGAAAGGACATTGGAACTCTCCTTTATTTATTAGTATTTTTATGATTTATTATACCATAAAACGCAAGTAAAATAAAGTGTTTTAGCCATTTTTGCTACTTAAGTTTTCAAGGTGCATAGGTAAATAATTTAAATATATTGATTAGTATTAGTTGATATTATTTGTAAAGTACAGGTACTTTTTGGGTAGTAATCAGGATATAAAAGAAAAAATATTTTAAATAAAGAGCTACATAATATATAAATAATTTAGAAAGATAAAAATTAAAAATGTTATTTAAAAAAAGATTTAGCTTGAGAATTCCCTGTGGCTTGCCACAGGGTAGATTGTATAAATAAAAATAACTATATGGAATGATATTCCATAATATGAAACGATATGGAAAGGAGGTGAAATCAAATTCAGATTAGCAAATAATTTGCTTAAAATAGAGATGAGGGTTTCAGAAAACTTTAGAAGGTTAAAAAAATTCACCTCCAAGCCCATAAAAAATCGATAAAATGAGTAGAAATTAATCGATAACCTTCCTAAAACCCTTATCAGATAAGGGTTTCAAGGGTGGAGGTGAAAAATAAAATGGAGGTACTCTAAAAGCCTTGTGAGACAAGGGTTTAAGAGTTTTCTGAAAGGTACAAGTAATTATTATTAAGGAGGTAAAAAATAGATGATAGAAAGTAATGGAATTAAATATGATTTTAGCAATGAGGTAGTTTTAATAACAGGAGCAGCTCGTGGTATTGGAAAAGCTACCAGTAAGGCATTTGCTAAAAGTGGAGCAAAGTTAGTATTGGTAGATGTAGATGAGAATGAGGTAAATAAAGTGAAAAGTGAGCTTATTGCGACAGCAGGGTTAAAAGAAGAAGACTTTTTAACTGTAAAGACAGACGTATCAATTCCCGAAGATGTGTTAAAAATGACTGAAGAAGCAATTAATTATTTTGGTAAAATTGATATTCTTTTTAATAACGCAGGAATTGGGCCTCACTCACCACTAAAAGATGTTTCTTTCGAAGATTGGCGTAAGATTATGAGCGTAAATCTAGACGGAGTATTCCTTGTAGCCCAAGCTGTAGGAAAAGAAATGATAAAAAGAAAAAAGGGTAGAATAGTTAATACTGCCTCTATGTCGGGATTTATTGTAAACGAAAAATTGAATGTTGGAACTTATTGTGTCTCAAAAGCGGCAGTTATAATGCTTACCAAGGCTTTGTCGGTGGAATGGGCAGAATATAATATTATGGTAAATGCTATCGCTCCCGGATACATTAGGACTCGCTTAACTGAAGAATCACTTAAAGATCCCAAGACAGTTAAAAAGTTCCAAGAAAGAACTCCCTTACAAAGAGTGGGCGAACCTGAGGAAATCGCAAATGCAGTTTTATATTTATCTTCTCCAGCAACTACTTATATAACTGGCCATACCTTAGAAATAGATGGAGGCTACATAGTTTGGTAATTTAAAGAAAATAAAATAATTTTGTTATTTTTTTAAAATTTATAAAAGGAGGTGTCTCTGTGAATAAAATAGGGATTAATTGTGCTTACTGGTGTAAAGATTGGAAGATAGATTTTTCTTATTATGCTTTAAAGGCTTCTAAATTGGGTTTCGATGTATTTGAAATTGATTCTAATGCCGTTATGAATATATCCAGTATGGCACGACAGAACTTAAAAGAACTAGTTAAAAAGAAAGATTTAGAAATGACATTTGGTATGGGTTTGCCAAATAAATATGACATTTCAGTTGCAGATGAGAGTATAAGAAAAAGGGGGATAGATTATTTAAAAAGGATTATTGAAATGGTTTCTACAATGGGTGGAAAGAAGCTGTCTGGAGTTCTTTATGCTGCCTGGAATCCGGTTTTACCTGAAGTAGATTTTGACAAAGTTGCTTTCACTGAACGCAGTATTAAAAGTATGAAGAAAGTAATTAAGACGGCTGAAGATTTTGGAGTTTATTGTAATGTAGAGGGTGTAAATCGATTTGAGCAATTCATGATAAATACATGCGATGAAGCTATAGAATATGTCGAAAAGGTCAATAGCCCAAATTTAAAAATTCATTTGGATACATTTCACATGAATATCGAAGAAGATAATATTGAAGATGCAATTGTAAAGGCAGGCAATTTACTAGGACATTTACATATAGGTGAAAATAATAGAAATCTTCCGGGTCAAGGTGGTCATATACCATGGGATGAAGTGGTACATGGAATTAAAAAAATTAATTATGAAGGGGATATTATAATGGAACCTTTTATTATACCCGGTGGAGAGGTAGCAAGGGATGTTAAGGTCTGGAGAAATATGAGAATTGGGATAGACTTTGATGAAAAAGCAAAAGAAGCACTTACTTTTATTAGAGAAAAATTAAGAAATTAAATGTAAAGTTATCCTAAAAAATCAAAGAATTTATTGATAGTAATGAAATTTATTATAAATAATTAGGTGTTTTTTGAGTTTTTACTTCTATTCCCTTAGAAATCCCTTATAAAGTAAAAAAAGTTCTTGACTGGTTATCTGAGGGGAAAATAAAGCGTAGAGGGGGTGATTATATAAATAATTATTTAAATTAGTTAATAGGAATTCTATATCTGCAAATTTGTGAGTACTAATTAAAAATAAAAATAAAAGGAGTGTATTTTAATGAAAAATAAATTATTTAGTGTTTTATTAGTAACTTTATTAACAATAGTTTTTACTTTATCTGCATTTGCAGTAGAGCTTGCACCAGATGGGTTCCCTGTCCCCAGAGTAGTAAAAGATCGTCCTATTAAAATAGGGGCGGTATATACAAACAGAGCAACTGAATCAGTTATAAGAAATTGGCAACAAGCTAAAATAGAAGCTGCCCATAGAGGATGGGAACTTGTTCAGCAAGAAGGATTCAATGATGCAGGATTCAGAGATATAGTACAGGCATATGTAAATCAAAACGTAGATGCAATAATAATTAATTGTATGCCAATGCTGGCGCTAAAAGATTTAATAGTTAAAGCAAGAGAAAAAGGTATTGGTGTATATAATCAGGATTCACAACTGGTAACTGGTGTAATTTCTAATGTTACTCAACCTAATGGAGTTGTAGCACTTGAGCTATTTTATAAAGTTGGAGAAGATTTAAAATGGGAAGGTAAGATAGCCGTTATTGGCTTTCCAGCTTTTCAGGTTTGTGTAGAAAGAACTGAGCCAGTAAAGGCAATAATAAAAGCATATCCTACCCTAGAATTAGTAGGTGAAGAATTTTGTGAGATTGGTGGTGCACCCGAAAGACAACAGGCTTATGATTTTACAAAGAGATGGATTACAAAATATGGTAAAGACCTAAAGGTAGTTGTTAGTGCTTGGGATGGAGGTGCTGTGGGAGCTGCCAATGCTATTAAAGCGTCAGGTTTTGATCAAACTCAAATTTTTTCTATAGGTATTGATGGTGGCTCAGAAACCTGGGCATATCTTAGAGATAAAACTCCATTTAAATATAGTTTCGCTCAACCTTTTGAGCTTTATCAACATAATGTCTTTGAATTAATAGATCAAATGCAGATTAAGGGCTTAAAACCCGGAGATGAAGGTTGTGTAATTGGTAGGTATGGTGAAACTATTTATGAAAAAGGAAGGGTTGTAAGTACGGACTCTGTACCAGGCGTGGGTTCATCTGTACATGAAGTATTTAATTATTATGGAGAAGATCCTAATGATCTTGATGCTTGGTATAATTGGCAAGAAGCAGGTGGCCCTTATAATGTAAGTACCGGAATAAAATAGATTGAACCGTACACTGTTTTACAATCAAGAAGGGGGAAATATTAAAGTTTACCCCTTCTTGATTGTTTATTATAAAAATGAAGGAGCGGAAGGCATAGTGGAAACAAGTATTACTAATAAAAATAATATGATAAAAAATGTCTTTATGGTAAAAAATTTAACCAAAAAATTCCCTGGAGTCGTTGCTGTTAATAACATAAACTTAGAAATAGGGCAAAATGAAATTCATGCAATTATTGGAGAAAATGGAGCAGGGAAAAGTACTTTTTGCAAATTATTAACGGGTGTTTATCAAGCTGATGAGGGTGAAATGTACCTTTTTGGGGAAAAAGTTAATATTAAATATCCAGCAGATGCAATCAGTAAGGGAATAAATATGGTTTATCAAGAGAGGAATCTAATAAATTCTTTGAACGGAGCACAGAATATATACTTAGGCAAAGAACCAATGGAGAATAATCGTTTATTCTTAGATGAAAAAAAAATATATGAAAAGGCTTGTGAATTAAGAGAAAATTTAGAGGTTGATGTCCCGTTAGATGTTCCTTTGAGGGATTTGAAGGCAGGCCATCAACAGATGATTGAGATTATTCGGTCTTTTAGTAATGATAATTCTAAACTATTGATTTTAGACGAGCCGACCTCTTCGCTTGGCATAAGAGAAGTAGAACCTTTTTTAAATTTTATACAAAAGATAAAAAAAGAGATGAATATTTCTATTATCTTTATTTCTCATAAATTAGAAGAAGTATTTAATGTAGCAGATAAAATATCTGTTTTTGCGGATGGACAAAAAATTCTTACAGAAGATAAAACTAAACTTACTCGAGAAAGATGTATAAAAGCGATGTTGAGAAAAGATCTTTTAGAATCAGTGAAAGTAAAACATAACGAACATATTAAGTCAAAAATTATTTTAAAAGTTGGTAAATGTAATTATGATGGAAAAGAGCATAATTTGAATTTTCATATCCGTGAAAGAGAGGTTGTTGGGTTTTATGGACTTGTGGGATCAGGGAGAACAGAATGCGCAGAAGCAATATATGGTTTAAGGCCTTGTAAAAATGTAGATATTGTTTTAAATGATAAAAAAATAAATAAAAGTATTCCTGTTAAGATGATAAATGAGGGTGTTATCTTAATTCCAGAAGAAAGAATAAATGCGATTTTTAGCAATTATTCTTTAATAAAAAATATAAGTATATCATTTTTGAAGAAATTTTCTTTAGGTCTATTAGAATTTATCAAAGTTAAAAAAGAAAGAGAATTCAGCAAATATGTTCTTGAAAAGAACAATATAATTTATTCTAATATAGATCAAGAAATTCATGGTTTAAGTGGAGGCAATCAGCAAAAAGTCATCATAGGAAGGTCCTTAGAGATAGAGGAAATAAAGTTGCTTTTTATGGACGAACCAACAAAGGGATTAGATCTGGGTATAAAAAATGATGTTTATAAAATAATGAGAGATTTAGTTGAAAAACATAATAAATCTATAGTTTTTATTTCATCTGAGTTACCCGAACTTATTAGTGTATGTGATCGGATGTATATTTTTTCTGAAGGTAATGTTGTAAAACATTTTAAAAGAAATGAATTTGAAAAAGCAGCAATATTAAAAGCTGTATTTATGAAGGGAGTAATTAATGAAAGAAAATAAAGTAGATAAAAAATTTGATATAAAAAATTTCCTTGGTAAGTATTTTTTACTAATAGCAATATTACTTATATATTTTTATTTTAGCCTAGAAGAACCAGCTTTTCGACAAATTAATAATATTTTAGATATATTTCGTTCTGCTAGCATAATTGGACTAATGGGTATCGGAATAACCTATTCTCTGATGTCGGGAGAATTTGATTTATCTATTGGGGCTGCGGCTACACTTTCAGCAATTATAGTTGGAAGGCTATTAGCGTATCCAAATTTTAATAATTTTTTATTAGCTATGTTTATTGCTTTAGTGATTGCTTGCATTATCGGTTTATTTAATGCTTTTAATACTTTAGTTATTGGTGTCCCATCATTTATTGCGACTTTGGGGTCACTTACGCTATTAAATGGTGTAACAAAGTATATTACTGGTGGAGGTGTTTTTTACTCCCTAAACTGGCCCCCAACATTTCTTCTATTGGGTCAGGGAATGATAGGTAAAATAATTCCTACTCCCACTATAGTATTTCTTCTTGTATTCCTTTTCGCATGGAATCATACTGAGCGAACAAAAACTGGTAGATATATTTTCGCTGTTGGAGCTAATCCAGTTGCATGCCTGCATATTGGCATTAATGTAAAAAAAAGTAAAACCCTAGCCTTTGTTTTTTCATCATTTTTTGCAGGATTTGCAGGAATCATTCAAGGCTCAACGTTAGGCTCTATTACTCCAGGTATGGGCGACGGTAATCTATTGCCTGCTATTAGCGCTGCTATGTTAGGTGCAACGTTTTTGAAACCAGGTATTCACAATATACCAGGTTCTGTTATGGGAGCGATTTTATTAGCGATTATTGCAAATGGACTTACTATGGTGGGGGCATCTTTCTTTATGAAAGATGTCATCCAGGGAGTTATTCTACTTGTTGCGGTAGGGATAATTGCAAAAATTGGAGAAGAGTCTTTAACTGAAATTAAGATATTATAGTTTGTGATAAAAGTTATAAAATATTAATGATAGCCATATCTTTTTGTATAGTATGTATTATTAATTTTACTCTGCTAAAAATTTTCTATATGTATTTGTTCTTCGATATAATGAAAATATGAAATTATGTATTAAAAGTAAAGAAAGGAATGTTTAATTATGAAAGGGAATTTCGGTAAATATGCTTATATCGATTTAAGTAAGAAAGGGGTAATTATCCTATCCCAGAAGAGTGGTATCAAAAATATTTAGGAGGAAGGGGGATAGCAGCAAGAATACTTTTTAGAGAATTAGACCCAAATGTTGATCCGTTTTCCGAAGAAAATATACTTGTTTTTGCTTCTGGCCCTTTTCAAGGATTAGGTGTTGCTGGAGCAGCAAGATTTTTGGTAATGGGGATGTCTCCAAAAACTAAAAACTTGAACGATTCTTTTTGTGGCGGTGCCTTTGGTCGTATATTAGGAAAATCAGGTTTAGATGGAATCATTATAAAAGGAAAAGCTAAAGATCCGGTTTATATATTGATAGATAATGGGAAAACTCAAATATTACCAGCGGAAAATTTATGGGGGCTTGACCCCAAACAAGTTGAAGAAAAAATTAAAAAGAAATATAAAGATTTTTCAATAGCCTGTATCGGTAAGGCCGGCGAAAATAAAGTGATACATGCCTGCATAATGGTTGACAGAACACGTGCAGTGGGTAGACCGGGCTATGGAGCAATTATGGGTTCAAAAAATTTGAAGGCAGTTGTGGTAAGTGGTAAACAAGTAAAAGAACTCGTAGATGCGAAAAAGTTTAATAAATTAAAAAAAGAATTTGCAAAAAAAGTAATAAATTCTGGATTTCCTCAAGCTTTAAAGGCATTCGGGACAGCAGGTACTATAGAATATCTAAATAGCGGGGGAATGCCCCCTATTAAAAATTTTCAGAATGGCCAATATTTCAACGCTAGTAATCTTAGTGGGCAGACTTTAGTTGGAAGTAATGTATGGGTTAAGCGAGATACTTGTCCAGGTTGTCCTGTTGCTTGCAAAAGGGTTGTAAAGGGAGTTTTTAATAATCGAGAATTTGGACCAGAATGGGGTGGCCCTGAGTATGAAACTATTGCTGCTCTTGGTTCTAATTGTTTAAATGATAATTTAGAATCAATTTGCTTATTTAATAAACAATGTAATCAATATGGTTTAGATACTATTAGTGTAGGAGTCCAAATATCTTATTTAATGGAGGCTACAGAAAAAGGCTTATTAAAAGAAGAGCATCAGATAAAATGGGGAGATACTAAAGCCATAGCTGAATTAATTGATAAAATTGCAAACCGTGAGGGGATTGGTGATTGGGTAGCAAGAGGCATAGAATATATATCTGATAAAGTCGGAGATGGTTCATTTTTAGTACATTCTAAAGGACAAGAAGTTCCCATGCATGACCCAAGAGGAAAATATTCTATGGCAGTTTACTATACTACTACCCCTAGAGGAGGAAATCATATGGAAGGTATTCATGACCCTACGCCCACTCACAAAGAATTGAATTTACCAGATAACCCTGCTCGAGGTTGGGAAAACAGAGCTAAAATTGCAGGGGAATATTTAAGATTACGTTCTTTCGCAAATTCTTTAGTTTTGTGTGCTTTTACTTCCGGTTTAGCTGATGTAGAAGATGAATATTTATTCCCTCTAATAAGAGAAATGTTAGAAGCAGTAACCGGTCAAAGTATTGATGCTAAAGAAATGTTAGACATAGGGGAAAGAAATTATGACTTATTAAGAATTTTTGCTGAAAAAGCAGGATATACTAGAACTGATGATAAATTACCGCAAAGGTTTTATGAAAAACAACCTTCTATTGGTTTTTAGATTGACAAAGATTTAATAGAGAAAACGATTAATGAATATTATAAGTTAAATAGTTATAATATATATGGTCCGAATGCAAATTAAAAAAGCAATTAAGTATTAAAATTTAAGAGTAAGATTACTTAAGAGCATTTTAAATTTAAAAAAGGGGAGATTTCGAAAATGGATGAGAAATTCGAGAAAGAAATGATAAATTTAGCAAATAAAGCTAGGTTACTAACTATAAAAATGTTTAGGGAGAGTGGACTAGGAGGACATGTAGGGGGTTCACTTTCTTCTGCAGAAATTCTAACTGTATTATATAATGGGATTTTAAAGGTTGATCCTAATAACCCAAAATGGAAATTAAGGGACCATTTTGTATTAAGTAAAGGTCATATTTCAGGTATGTTTTCTTCGGTTTTATGTCTGAGAGGCTTCTTTGAAGAAAAATTTTTGAAAACATATGATAAGCTCGAAAGTGCTTTCGGTATGCATACTACTACCCATATTCCTGGGTGTGAATTTTCTGCAGGCTCGTTAGGTCATGGACTTGGATTTTCAGTAGGATTAGCATTGGGGAAAAAGATCAATCAGTTAGATTCAAGAGTATTTACCTTAATGGGAGATGGTGAGTTAGATGAAGGTTCAGTCTGGGAAGCTGCTCTTTCTGCTAATAAATTCAAACTAGATAACCTAATTGCTATAACTGATCGTAATGAAATGAATATGGAAGGGCCTACTGAAGAAATAATGCCCTTAGATTTTTTGGGAAATAAGTGGAAAAGTTTTGGCTGGTCTGTAAGAACGGTTGATGGCCATTCGATAAATAGCTTATATGAAGTATTAAAATCTGTTCCTTTCGAGTCTGGTAAACCTTCCTTTATTATTGCAAAAACGATAAAAGGAAAAGGATTATCCTGCTTTGAGGGAGATTATAAATGTCATTATGTATCCCAAGACGATCAAAAATGGTCAGAAAACTATAAAGAATTAAGCAAATTTATGAGTGAATAAATATATAAAAAGGAGAGAAAATGTTAGATATAGATTTTGAGAAATTTAAAAATTTATCCGGTAAAGATCTTTATTCTAAAATATTTTATGAAATTGGTGCTCAAAACAAAGAGGTCCTAATGTTGGGTTCAGATGCTATTGATTCTAATGGAGGGGGTCAGTTTAGAGAAAATTTTCCTAAAAGAACTTTTGATTTTGGGATTGCGGAAGCAAATATGGTATCAGCTGCTGCAGGTTTAGCAAAACTAAATAAAATACCACTTGTTGGAATGTATGGATTTTTAGTTTTACGTACTGCTGAGCAGATTCGAGATGATGTCTGTTATCAAAATTTGAATGTTAAGATCTTCGGTACTCATACAGGAGTAAGTTTCCCAGATGGTGGAGTGACTCATCATGGTACAGAGGATATCTCCATTTTACGTACTTTCCCTAATATAGTAATTATCCAACCTGCTTCCCCAAAAGAAGCAATTTCAGCAATTTATACATCTGTATTAGATTATAATGGTCCTGTCTATTTACGTTTATCCCCCGCTATTAATGAAGAGATTTATGATAATACCTTTAATTTTCAAATTGGAAAAGCTTTTACATTACAAAATGGAAAAGATATTACTTTAATTGCTTCAGGAATTACTGTTTCTATAGCTAAAGAAGCATCAAATAGATTGTCTGACGAAGGAATTGATGTTCGCTTAATTGATATACCTACTATAAAGCCCATTGATAAGAAAGTAATTGAAAAAGCTGCTAAAGAAACTCAGGGTATTATTACGATTGAAGATGGCACTATAGCGGGAGGTTTAGGAGCAGAAGTAACTCAGATTGTTTGTGAGAGCTATCCAACAAAAGTGAAGATGCTTGGTTTTCCTAAAGATCGTTTTACAGTGATTGGTCCTTCTGTGAAAGTTCTATTTGACTATTTTGGTATCAAGCAAGAAAATATTATAAAAGCTGCAAGAGAAATCTTATCTTAATGATAGAGATCGAATAAAAAGATAACATATTTATTTAATTAGAATATTTAATCTAAATTGTTAATTTTTGGAAGGAGAAAAATTAATGAAAAGAAAAGTTGCTCAACTAATTGCACCAAGAAAATTCGAGATTGTCGAAGAGAAAGTGCAACCTATTAAATCTAACGAAATGTTAGTTAATGTAGTTTCAATCGGTCTTTGCCATTCAGAAATACAGGCATATCTAGGTAAAAATAGATTTGCTGTTAACTCTAAGGGTGAATACTTCAACGATAAAGATATACACTATCCTATCCAACTAGGGCATGAACCGGTTGGTATTATTGAAGAGATTGGGAGTGATTTAAAATATGATGATTTTAAAATAGGAGATTATGTAACTGGTTTGATTATGCCTTCTTTTGCTTCTTATGTAACAGTAAGGCAGGGAGTAGATAGTTTTATTAAAGTACCTGAAGATGTACAAAAAAAGGAATATTGCCTGGGCGAACCTTTAATGTGTATTAGTAATATAGTTCGCACTGCTGCTCCTGGGTTTGGAGATTATGTTGCAGTTATTGGTTGTGGAATGATGGGCCTCACCACTATAAGTGGGTTAGCTAAGAGCGCTGCCTTTGAATTGATTGGTATAGATTTAGTCCAGAGCCGTTTAGAATTAGCAAAAAAGTACGGAGCTACTAAGATAGTAAATTCAAGAGAGGTAGATGTAGTTAGTACTATAAAAGATATTACTAAAGGTCATGGTGTAGATATTGTAGTAGAGATTAGTGGATATATGGCTGGTTTTAATTTAGCCTGTAAGATTATTAAAGGTGGTACAGTTTCAACCTTTGGTGCCCGAGGGAAAATCCTTATTTCCTCTCTTTACGGAATTCCACAAATGATGGATACAGGTTATGATTTAATGTACAAATCTCCAATCATTCATTCTACCCATCCTTTTTATTCTCGAGACTATATGGATGACTTAAGAAAGGGGGTAGAAGGATATCGAAGAGGAATTTTACCACTTGATACAATGATTACCCATGAGTTTAAATTAGAAGAGATTGATAAAGCATTTGAGATATTGGAAAAACCAACACCAGATTATTTAAAGGGAGTAGTAAGACCTTAAACTTTAAAGATTTTATGAAAGACAACATTCTCTCAGGTATGTAATAAATAAAGAAATATTAGAACGACTATCGATGAATATTACAAAATATATAGCTATGATAAATATAGATCAGATATGAGAAGAGCAAAAAAAACTAAATATTACTGAGGTAATGTAATAATCTAAATGAAATTAAAGGAGACAAAAAAATGAGCGAGGATAGCAAGGTAAGTGATTTAGCTAATAAAGCATACAAGCTTGGTTTTGAATATGAGAAAATATACCACGGATGTGCTCAATGTGTTATAGCTGCTGTTCAAGATACTCTTGGTACCAAAAACGATGATATTTTTAAAGCTTTAACTGGTTGTGGTGGTGGTGGAGGAGGGATTTGTGATTCAAGCTGTGGTGCATACGTTGGCGGGAACGTAATTTTAAGCTTGTTGTCAGGTAGAGGAAGAAAAAATTTTGATAATAGCGATGTGAGTAAAACTAATAACTTGATCAGAAAATTACATAAAAAATTTATTGAAAAATACGGTTGTGTAATATGCCGGGATATTAATATGAAAATATTTGGGCGTTTCTACTATACGGTTGATCCGGAAGAATATCGTAAATTTCAAGAAGATGGAGCATACACTACAAAGTGTACCGATGTGGTGGGTAGTGCTGCAAAATGGGTAACCGAAATTATAATACAAGAGAATTTATTACTAACGTGAGTTTATTTATCCTTAAAAACCACCTTCTTTGAAGGTGGTAATGATATGTGCTTGGTATGGTTGATAGCTTGGCAGTGAAAGTCTGTTATAGGGTTTAAAGTAGCAATCATTAGCTGAACAGCAAGGGTGTCCATCGCGAGGCGGAATCTTAAAGGTTGCTTAAGGCAAAGCTCTAGCTGAGGAACAAGAACTACATATAATGCCATTAATGCCATACAATTTAGATGAGTTTGCTGGTCAAAACAAATCCAATACTGCCAAAAGATTGTGTGGTAGATGTAGTAGGTATATGGGGTTGAAGGCCATTATTCTTTCCCAGGGAGGTCTGAATATTAGTATGTCAGAAGTCAGCAGAAGCCATATTAGTTGGCAAACACCAGTGAAGGGCCGAACATGAAGTGAGGGATTAACATAGTAATTTCGAGAAACATATCAATAAGGCAGAAAACTCTACCAAGAGTCTACCTTGAAAAAAAGAAAGCAATGTAGCTGCCGACTAATCAGGGAGATTTGAGTATGTATACAGCACAAGCCAAAGATAAATCCCGCGGAGAACAGAATAACAATAAAAGAGATATTTAGCCCATGTAAAGATTAAATGGCTTAAGGTGGCACTGACCCAGTGATGAGTATCTAATTATTTTGATTTAAGATATTCATGAGATGAGTTTTTCGCAAAATGAAGCTTAGCAATCGTAAAGTAATATACAAAAATAATAAAATATTGAAAATGGGGTATAAAAAGATGGGTTTATATGGTTATGTGGGGAGGATTGCATATATAGATTTAACAAACAAAGAAGTAGAGGTTAGGTCAATAGAAGATTATGATTATAGAAAGTATTTAGGTGGACGGGGACTATCTCTAAAAATTCTATTTGAAGAAATTAAACCTAAAATAGACCCTTTATCTTCAGAAAATGTTCTTGTATTTTTAACTGGACCATTAACTGGAGTAAAAGTACCTGGTTCTTCAAGATATGGTGTTTTTTCAAAATCACCTCTTACTGGAATTTGGGGAGAAGGCAATGCAGGCGGATTCTTTGGGGTCAAAATGAAAAAATCAGGATTTGATGGATTAGTAATAAAAGGGAAATCTATTAAACCTGTGTTTTTATATTTGAATAGTGGTAAAATTGAATTTCACGATGCCCAGGAATTGTGGGGTAAAAATACTACACAAACAGAATCACAGTTAAAGAAAATATATGGTGATGGAGGTAGTGTATCATGCATTGGAACTGCAGGGGAAAAATTACTAAAAATAGCATCAATAATTAATGATTCATTTGAAGTAGTTGGTAGATGTGGTTTAGGGGCTGTAGCGGGGTCAAAAAATCTCAAAGCTATTGTAGCTAAAGGATCTGGTGAAATTTTAGAAAAAAATCCCCATTATGTATCAGAATTATATAAAGAATTTTGGGAAAAATTAAAAAACAATAATTCTCTTGTTAGTTTAATTCGTGAATTTGGTACTGCTGGATCGCCTTCATTTCTTAATTCATTGGGTATGCTACCTACTAAAAATTTCCAAACTACTTTTTTTGAAGGGGCAGAAAATTTAGATCTTACAAAAGAATATGAATTCAAAAGTAAATCTTGCTGGGGTTGTCCAGTTGCTTGTAAAAAGATAGTAAAAATTAATGGAAAGTGGTTAAAAATGGCGGAGTATGAAACTCAGGGCTCATTTGGATCGAATCTTTTAAATAGTGATATTGTTACAGTTATAAAAGCAAGCAATATATGTAACGATTTTGGTGTAGACACAATTTCTGCAGGAGTTATTATAGGTTTTGCAATTGAATGTTTTGAGAATGGTATAATATCCAAATCTGATCTAGACGGGATTGAACTTAAATGGGGAGATTCAAATTCTATATTAGAATTACTTCATAAAATCGTAAGAGGGGATGGAATTGGGCGTTTATTATCTAATGGGGTTAAAGCTGCTGCAGAAAAAATTGGGAGAGGTACTGAAAAGTATGCTATGCATATTAAAGGATTAGAAATTCCATTTCACACACCAAGAGCTCGAAAAGGGTTGGCTTTAAATTATGCTACATCAGTGAGAGGTGCGTGTCATACTCAATGCGAACCAGATCCCGTTTTTGAAATTAAAAACAGCATTCCAGAATTAGGGATAGTAAAAGCCATGAAAAGTAATTCTGCCAAAGGTAAACCAAAGGCAATAAAAGAAACACAAGATTGGGCAGCTTTGAGAGAATCTATGATCATGTGTTGGTTTACAACTCCTCCTCAGACAATAAGCCCTAGTGATATTGTTAACCTGTTCCAAGCTGCATTAGGGTGGGATATAGATATTACCGAACTTTCAAAGATTGGAGAAAGAGCGAATAATTTGGCTAGAGTATGGAATTTAAGAGAATCTATCTCAAGAGAAGACGATGCTATCCCTAAGAGATTTTATAAAAAAATACCCAATGGACCAGAAAAGGGAACGAATGTATCACCTGAAGAGTTTAAAAATATGCTAGAAGAGTATTATCATTTAAGAGGATGGGATAATTTAGGTATACCTACAAAAGAAAAGTTACAAGAATTGGGATTAGATTTTGTAATAGATGATTTGAGTATGAAAAAATATTACAAGTAAAGAATTATTAAATATTATGATTATTCCCCAAAAACTAATAATTTAATAAAACATATTTTATCTTTTTTGCCTTAAGCAGCAAATTTAACTCTATAGGTTCTTTGAAAACTAAATAGCGAAAATAAATGGTTACATAAAAGAGTAGGGAGAGCAGTTTTTGGCCTATTTGTCAATCCTTTTATCAATCTCTAGTTCTAATATTTTTTAAAATTTATTAACTTAAAAACTATTTTATCTCACATCACCCATTACTTATTTATATAATTTTTTTATTTTTACTTCTTATACGACTTAGTAAGCTTAATTAATAACTGACAATTTCAATAAGTTTCTTTACATTATGATTACAACCCAAAAAGTACCTAAAGTACCCATATTTCAAAAATATTACAAATAACGTCAGATAACATCTACTAACAATAACCTGCAGGGCTAAATTATTTTACTCATAGAACCTTGAAAATTTAAGTAGCGAAAATGGCTAAAACCCTTTATTTTATTAGCGTTTTGTTTTATGGTATAATAAGTCATAAAAATACTACTAAATAGGGAGGCTACCAGTGTCCTTTCACCTAAATAACGCACAACAAATGGCCTTAGATGATTCCCTATTATCACTTACCGAAAGGGAGATGAAATATCTTAAAGATTCCTGGGCAGAAACCTTTAGCAAAGAGATATTCCCTTTCATAAAGGAAGACCGGTTTAGCGTATTATATAGTGATAATCCGGCCTCCCGGCCTAATAATCCGGTAAATGTCTATTTCGGACCTCTCATCTTAAGGGATATCTTTAACCAATCAGACGAGAAAGCCCTCAATTCCTTGTTGTTTGATATCTGCTATTAATATGCCCTACATACGACCAGCTTTTCAGAACAGCCAGTATCTAAAAACAGCCTTACCAACTTTTGGGTAGCGGTATACAGAGATAATTAAGAACACGATGTTGACTTTTTACCGAAATACCCCCAATAGATCAGAATTTAAGCTTCTTAGAAGATAGAATAAAGCCTTCTAAAGAGATAGCCCCTGATTCCTTACAAAACCCTTGTAGAGAAGTCTGATGATAAGAATAGGATGATAACCGGTTATGACTTATAAAAAAACTTACGGTGATCAGAAATATTCCCAAGATACCATCGAAAAACTAACCGTAGAAAAGGATGGAGTAACTGCTCTGGTTGATGGTTCCTATTTCTCTGAAGAGATAAACAAGAAAGCCAAAGCTAAAGGTATAAAAATGATACCTACTAATCTTACCGGTGGAAATAAAAATAATAATGGTGATAAATTTGAGATAGATGAAAAGAAACATGTAGTAAAAAGATGTCCTTCTGGTTATAAGAACCATAACCAGTACCTTTAAGAAAGGATCTTATAGGGCACATTTTGATAAGAAACACTGTAACCGTTGTCCCTTCCGTAAAGATTTGAACCTCCGAGTATCAAGAGCTAGCCAGAAAAAGAGCCGGGATTGAGGCTATCCCCTCCATACTTCGCAGGAGGTACAAGATAGACCATTTGCCGGTAAGGGGATTGGTAGGTGCAAAGGTGTACTTAGGGTTTAAGATATCGGCCATAAATTGTAAGAGATTTACGTTACTCATAATTTTTATGAGGCAGAAGAAATGGCCCAACGTATTGCTGTGCTCGATAGAGGTAGAATAGAACAGATAGGTCTTCCTAAGGAAATATTTTTTTATCCCACAGCGGCGGTTAATGATTTTATCGGGGCACCAAATATTTTAACTTGTGATTATTGCAATAGATTAAGTTTTGGGTTAGTAGAGGTAAAATGTGGCGATATTTCTCTGGTAGTTTCCAGTGAAAGAGAGAAAATAAAGAAGGTGGCGATTTTACCGGAAGATATCTACCTTTCTGATACCAGACCTCCCGGGCCCAATGTAAACAGGGTCAGAGGGAAATTAACTGAAATTAATGAATCATCTTCTACGGTCTGTTGCACTGTAGCAACCGGAAAAAATTCTTTGAAGGTAAAGCTGCCTCAGGAGATATTTACCAGTATGAGTTTAAATACCGGTGATGAAGTATGGTTAATCCTGGCTCTGAGGAAATTAAAAACCATTACCGATGGTAAGTAACTTTTTAATTAGAAAAATAAATTCATTTCGAATGCCTACAATTATTAATAATCTGATGTGCCTTAATTAAAAAATAAAAAAAATAAAAATATTTTTAATTTTTTTTTAAAAAAAGAAGGATTTTTTCAATGCTAGTGGTATAGTATAAGTAAGGTTATAAAATGGAACATGATTCCGCAATGTGGAACAATAAAAAAATAAATGAAGGGTATATGAAATCATTAGAAAAGATAATTAAAATATTAGATTATTTAAGTGACGTAGAGAGAGATGTGGGGATTACGGAACTGAGCTTAGAATTAAATTTACCAAAAAGTACAGTTCATAGAATATTAAAAAATTTATCAAGATATTCTGTAGTTGAAAAAGAAAATGATACTTCAAGATATAAAATTGGATTACGTTTACTTAAGTATTCCAATTCCTTTTTGAGGTCCTTCGATCTTAGACAAATTGTCAAACCCATTTTGAAAAAAGTTTGCAATAAAACTCAAGAAACTACTTTTTTAACTGTTTGGAGAAATGACCAGGGGATTTGCATTGATTCAATTTCTTCTAGTAGAAGTGCAAACACTCATCTTTTTGTAGAAATTGGCAGGGAAATGCCCTTTCATTGTACTGCCAGTTCAAAAACAATTTTAGCTAATCAACCCATAGAAGATATCAAAAGAATTATTAATAAAAAACACCTCTTAAGATATACCCCAAATACAATTACAGAGCCAGGAAAATTAATAATACATTTATTGGACGTAAAAAACAAAGGTTTTGCCGTTTGCGATGAGGAACTTGAAGAAGGAATAAAAGCAGTTGCTGCACCTATAAAAAATATTAAAGGAAAAACGATCGCTAGTATTACTGTAACAGGGTTATCTAAAAGAATATCTTCGGATAATATTGAGAAAAGAATTATTAAAATTGTTACTGATTCAGTTCAGGAGATATCTAATAAGTTAGGATGTAAAGAAGAAGATATCTTAAAGAACGCTAATTGTTAAAATTATTTGTTTTATATAATGCAATAAAAAATTTTGGGGGAGAAGAAAGAAAATGGCAAAAGTAATTTTAATAGCACTGGGTGGAAATGCAATAAAACAATCAAATGAAAAAGGAAGTTCAGAAGAGCAATTCAAGAATTGCTGGAAAACGACAAAACATATCTCAGAAATTATCAAGAATCTTGACGAGGAAGATCGACTAATAATAACTCATGGAAATGGACCGCAAGTTGGCAATCTTATGGTGCAACAAAAGCTATCTACAGATAGTGTTCCAGCGCATCCCATGGATGTAGTGGGAGCAATGACTCAAGGGCAAATTGGTTATATGTTACAGCAAACCTTAATGAATCATCTCAAAGGAATGGGCCTGAATATACCAGTGTGCACAATATTAAATCAAGTTTTGGTAGATAAAAATGATCCAGAATTTTTTGGTGAGAATGCTTCAAAACCTGTCGGAAATTTTTTAACCGAAGAAGAAGCCAAACAAATGAAGAAAAATAATCCTGATTATATCCTTAAAAAAGTAAAACCAACAGGTGAACGTTGCTGGAGAAGAACGGTTCCTTCACCAGACCCTATTTCCAATTCAGAAGGAGATGTGATTAAAAAACTAGTAAATGCAGGAGTCATTGTTATTGCTTCAGGTGGTGGCGGTATACCAGTTTTAGAAGACGAAGAAGGAAATTATAAGGGGATTGAAGCAGTCATAGATAAAGATCTTGCCGGTGAAAGATTAGCTGAAATAGTAGGTGCCGATATATTTTTAATCCTTACAGATATAGAAAAAGCCAAAATTAATTACGGTAAACCTAACGAGAAAGCCTTAGGTAAAATAATCTTTCAAGAAGCTCAAAATTATTTCGATGAAGGACATTTTTTAGCGGGAAGTATGGGACCAAAAGTGAAAGCCTGCTTGAGATTTCTAGAAAATGGAGGACAGAAAGCCATCATTACATCTTTAGATAAAGCTTTGGAAGCATTTAATGGACAAAGCGGTACTATTATAGAAAATTAAATTAATAGAGAAAATCTGCAAGACGCACGATGCATCGTTCTCTACCTTCACGGCATTTCCGTGATAAATATATAATAAATAAATTTAAGGAGTTATGAAAATGTTAAAAGGAAAAGATATTTTAAACACCGCTCAATTTTCGCTTCAAGAACTTAATTTAATCATGAACACTGCCGCAATTTTCGAAAAACGGGTTAAAGACGGAGAAGTTATTAAGAATATGGAAGGCCAGGTGGTAGCTGCCTTATTTTTTGAGCCCAGCACCCGAACCCGTCTTTCTTTTGAGACTGCTGCCAATAGACTGGGTGCCCGAGTAATTACAGTAGCTAGCGCAGCCAGTTCTTCTACAGCTAAGGGAGAATCTTTGGCAGATAGTATCAGAACGGTAGATGGCTATGTTGATGTCATTGTTATGCGTCATCCCATGAAGGGTTCAGCCCAGATTGCTGCTGACAATGCTGTTCATCCTTTTATTAATGCTGGCGACGGAAGCGGTCAGCATCCCACTCAGGCTCTTTTAGATATATACACCATTCGCAAAGAAAAAGGAACTTTAGGAGGTCATACTGTTGCATTTGTGGGAGACTTAAAAAATGGAAGAACTGTCCATTCTTTAGGTTATTTTATGGCTCTCTATGGCAACAAGATGATATTTGTTTCCCCAAAAGCTCTACGGATGCCTGAAGAGATAACCGCTGATTTGAGAAGCCGGGGGGCGGAAATTGAAGAGACTGATGATTTAAGAGAAGCTTTAGCGGTAAGTGATATTGCTTATGTTACCCGGATACAAAGAGAACGGTTTGAAAATCCGGAGGATTATGAAAAGGTTAAAGGTGTATATGTTATAAATAGAGAAGTGATTGATCAGGCTAAAAAAGGAATCACTATTCTTCATCCTCTACCGAGAGTTGATGAAATATCTACTGATGTTGATGATTATGAGGGAGCTGCTTATTTTAGACAAGCTCACAATGGACTTTATGTCAGAATGGCACTTTTAGCTTTAATTACTGGCAGAACGTAATCCAAAAATAATTTTTTAATAAAACAGTATTAAATTATAATATGATTTCAACCCAAAAAGTAAAAAAATGTAATGTAGGGGCACGATGCATCGTGCCCACAAGAGATATTAGGCAATAATACAAATTAACAGTTAAAAAGTTAACAATACGGAGGAGAATTTATGAATAAGTTTGACCTCGTGATCAAATCAAACAAGATATTTATTGATGGCAGATTGATAGATTGTTGTGTGGGAATAAAAAATGGAATAATTGCTGCTATAAGCAAAGAAAAATTAGATACTGATAAAGTTATCGATGCAGGAGGTAAAATGGTTTTACCCGGTACTGTAGACCCCCATGTTCACATTAGAGCTCCAGGGCATGATGAAAGAGAAACCTTTGAAAGTGGTTCAAAAGATGCAGCTTTGGGTGGAGTTACTACTATAATTGAAATGCCCATCTCTGTTCCCCCACCACATTCCCCCGAAATAGTAGAAAGAAGAATGGATGTCGCAGAAAAAGAAGTAGTAGTCGATATTGCTTTTTTTGGGGCGGCAGGGACGGATTGTTTGGATGATATTATCCCTTGCGCAGAATCAGGTATTGTGGCTTTTAAAACTTTTTTACATGAAGCTCCTCCAGGGAGAAAAGAGGAATTTATTGGTCTTACTGCGCCAAATACAGGCGATCAATATGAACTTATGCAAAAAGTAGCCCAGACAGGTGTAATGATCGGTTTTCACGCAGAAAACAATGATATGATAAATAAAAATATTACACGCTTAAGAAGTGAAGGCAAAACCTCTCCCATATACCATGGCAGATCTCGTCCCCCGGTAGTAGAGATAGAAACAACTTCCAAAATATTGCTCTTTGCGGAAAAGACCGGGGCAAAAATTGAAATATGCCATATTACTACTCCGGAAGTAGTAGAATTAGTAAATGAAGCAAAATGTAAAGGGGTATATGCTATTGCGGAAACCTGTCCCCACTATTTATTCCTTAATGAAAACGCTCTTAAAAAAGTCGGAGTATTTGCCAAGTGTAATCCGCCTTTAAGAAGCGAAGAAGAGCGGCAGGGGATGTGGGAAATGGTAAATGATGGAAGTATCGATATTATCGGAAGTGATCATGCCCCTTATACTAAAGAAGAAAAAGAAAGGGGCAGTGAAGATATATTTACCCCCCCTGCAGGATTTCCCGGTTTATCTACTAGATTGCCCCTGCTTTTCACCGCAGTAAAAGAAGGGAAGATAGAGCTGGATAGAATGGTTGAACTTATTTGTGAAAATCCGGCAAGAGTGTTTGGTTTGTATCCCAAAAAAGGGACAATCGCCCTTGGTTCAGATGCAGATTTTGTAATTTTTAATCCCAACAAAAAAGATATTATTTCCAAAGATAAGATGTTCACTAAATGTAGAGATAGTGCCCTGGTGTATAATGGATGGGAAGTATATGGAAAACCGGAGAAGACTATAGTACGGGGGAAGGTAGTTTTTAGTAATGGTGAAATAACCGTTTCTCCGGGATACGGAGAAATAGTAAAGGTGTAAGTTTAGATAAAGTAAAAAATAATTAGGTTAGTTTGTTTATATTTAAAAAGAAAGGAGAATAAAAAATGACTATTTCAGAAAGGGTAAAAAATATTAATCCATCGCAGACCTTGGCTATTACAGCTCAGGCTCTAAAAATGAAAAGGGAGGGGAAGAAAGTAATTAGTTTTGGGGCCGGTGAGCCTGATTTTGATACGCCGGAAAATATTGGAGAAGCAGCTATTTCAGCAATTAAAAAGGGATTTACTCATTATACCACCAACTCAGGGATAATCGAACTTAAAAAGGCGATAGCTGAAAAGCTTAAGAAAGATAATAACATAGAATATAAAACTTCAGAAATCATGGTCTCTACTGGCGCTAAACAATGTCTTTTTAATACTATTCTAACGATTTGTAATCCGGGAGATGAAGTTCTTTTACCAATTCCCTGTTGGGTTAGTTATACCGAACAGATAAAATTTGCTCAAGCTGTTCCTGTTTTT
>Ga0114922_10001534_pt1 | contig 22022 bp, 17 predicted proteins | sample AartaG_FD_100975 | JGI IMG/M metagenome (GOLD analysis project Ga0114922, IMG submission 100975) | Deep subsurface microbial communities from Aarhus Bay to uncover new lineages of life (NeLLi) - Aarhus_00045 metaG | ecosystem: Environmental > Aquatic > Marine > Oceanic > Sediment | place... | reverse complement strand
CGTGGTCAGCGTGCTGGCCAGGACCGCGCCCCAGACCTCGCGGGTTCCGTCGATGGCGGCCTCGGCCGCGCTCTTGCCCATCTGGCGATGACGGTAGATGTTCTCCAGCACCACGATGGCGTTATCCACCACCATGCCGACGGCGAACGCCATCCCCGCCAGCATCACCACGTTCAAGTTGCGCCCCAAAGCCGCCACGGCCAGAAACGTGCTGATCACCGAGATGGGGATCGAGAAGGCCACGATCCCCGTGGCTGACCCGCTTCGCAAAAAGACCAGCAGCACGATGACCGCCAGCGTCCCACCGATCAGAAGGTTATTGCGCACCAGACTGATGGCGGACTTGATGTACGTGGTCTCGTCGTAAACCTGCGTCAGTTCCAGACCTCGTCCCTGCGGGTGGAGAATCGCCTTGTTGCAGTATTCGATCTGCTTTTTCAGCTCGGCCATGGCGCCCATCACGTTGGCGCCGGTCTCCTTGCGGGCCGGCAGGGCCAACACGTAGTCGCCCACCGATTTTACGAAGGCGAACTGCTTCTTGAAGGTGTTCTGCACCTCGGCCACGTCCCGGACGAAAACCGGGCCACCGTCGCGGTAGGCGACAACCGTGCTCTCGACGTCCTGCACCTGCTCGTATTGCCCGACGGTGCGGTAGGTGTAGTCCCGCTTACCCTGATTAATGGTCCCGGCCGAGATGTTGTCGTTCTGGCGGCGCAGGGCCTGCTCGACGTCGCGGAAGGTCAGACCCCGAGCAGCCAGCTTGTAGGCATCGACGATGACCTTGACCTCGCGCTCGCGGCCGCCGTAGACCTCTACGCGGGCGATGCCCTCGGCCCGTTCCAGGATCGGCTTGATGTCGTCCTCGACGAAATCCTTCAGGTCGGACACGTCCTCCCCCGGCGCCCCGCGGAAGATGATCCACGCGATCGTGTTGCTCATTTCCGCCCCGGTGGCTTCAATGGTCGGCTCGTCCATCTCCTCCGGGTAGCCGGTGACCTGACGCAGCTTCTCGGAGACGTCCTGCAGAGCGGCGTCCGTGTCGGTCCCTACGTAGAACTCCAGGGTTACGCTGGCCATCGCCTCCTGAGACGTGGAAGTCATCTTCTTGAGGTTGCGGACCCCTTTGAGCTTCTCCTCCTGGCGATCGACGATCTCACGCTCGATCTCCTGAGGCGAGGCTCCCTCCCAGAAGGTACTGACCGTTACCAGCGGGCGGTCCACATCGGGGGTGAGTTGAATCGGGATGCGGAAGATGCTCAGCATCCCGAACAGGACCAGAAGGATGACGGCGACCGCCACCTTGACGGGGTTGTCGATCGCGAACCGGATGATACCCATGTCTTAGGGACCTGCTTTCGGGGTCTTGGGGCCGGCCGCGGACGCTTCGGAGACCTTGGCCGCCTCCCCCCCGTGCTCGACGATCACGATCGGCGAAGGGAACAGGATGCTCTCATTCCCCCGAGTGACAACCCGCATGCCCGGCCCCAGGTTACCCGAGGTCACCGCGATCCAGTCGCCGATGTCCACTCCGGTGGTGACCGGGATGGGAACGGCCAGCAGGCTTCCTTCCTCCCTACCCGGCGTGACCATGGATACATAGTCCACACCGTCGCGGGTGACGATGGCATCTTTGGGCACGGCCGGCATCCGGGCCGGCGGACCGCAGATCAAAGTGACCCGGGCGAACATGCCGCCGGCCAGGAGTACTGCAGGCCCGTCGTTTTTACCGCCGCCCCCGGAGGCGGCCTCCGCTACCGCCGGATCCGCGCTTTTGGGGTGCCCAGGCGGCCGACCCGCGGAGTCCGGCGCCCGATCGGCATGCTGCTTGGCTGCCTCGGCCCAGGCCAGGTAGCCGCGGTTGGGGACCTGGACCTCAACCGGAAACGTTCGGGCCGTCGGATCAGCCTGCAGGATCACATGGCGGATCTGCCCCTCGAAAGAACGCTGCAGAGCTTCGACCTTCACCGAGGCTGCCTGCCCCACTCTCACGTAGGCCAGGGCCGATTCCGGAACGTCCACCCGCACCAGCACACTGGTCAGATCGGCCATCTCCACGACGTCGCCGCCCTGGACGATCCACTGGCCGACCTCGGTATGCCGGGCGATGATGAATCCGGAAAAGGGAGCCCGGATTTCGGTCTTGGCCAGGTCGCTTTCCAGACGGCTGACCACCGCCGCCTGGGCGGCTACGTCGTGTTTGGCCTGGTCGTGCCCGGCCCGGGTCTCGTAGACCTCCTTCTCGGAAGCATCCTGTCCACCGTAGAGCCGGTCGATCCGCTCGAGCTCGTAGACCCATTTCCGTAGGTCGGCTTTGAGCGACTGCAAACGAGCCCGTGCCTCGGCCAACTCGAAGGTCAGCGTCTCGGCCCGCAGCCTGCAGATCAGCTCGCCCTGGCGGACGAAATCGCCCTGGCGTACCGGCATCTGCTCGACCAGACCGGAAATCTCGGAGCTGACCACGCTGCGCGTCACCGGCTCGACCGTCCCCACCAGCGTCGCCGTGGCCGGCAGTTGGCGGAGTTCGACATCGGCCACAGTGACTTTGGCCGGGCCGCCCAGTTGGCCCGGTGCGGCGGGCGCAAAAAGAAGGCACCCGCAAGAGGTGATCCACAGCGATACGTGTTTGCTCATCCGCTTTGAAGCTCAATCCAGGCGGCATGACTACGTGGCTTTGTCCTCAAGATCGACTATTATAGCCCGCTACCACAGGAAGGAAAGCGAGCTGGTTTACACGGTCGTGGGTTACCGGACGATCCTGGAGTAGGCCTTCAACCGAGATGGCCCATGATTGCCTGGGCGAGTGTCGGTCGAGATGTCGTCGATCTGTTGTTCCCGCGCCTCTGCCCGGCCTGCGGAACCTGCGACGGGCTGGACGGCAAAGGATTGTGCACGACGTGCCGAGCCGATCTCGACGAGAACTTCGGACGGAGTTACTGCGGGCGGTGTGCAGGCACCGTCGGCCCTTACGCCGCCGCTGACGGGGCCTGCCCGGTTTGCAGAGGTTGGTGGTGGCCGCTCGCGGGAATCGTCCGGGTCGGTTCGTACCAGGGCCGGCTCCGGGAGGTGCTCCTGGCCTTGAAGTACGCCGGACGCGACGAACTGGGTCGCTTCTTCGCCGGGCGGCTGGCCAGGGAGCTGAGCGAAGCCCACTGGTTCGCCCGGGTGGAGGGCCTGGTGCCGGTCCCAACCTGTTGGCATCGGCGCCTGCGCGGCAGACCCTACGTGGCCAGGACCCTGACCCGGGAACTCGCCCTGCGCACCGGTCTGCCCAGCCTGGCCCTGCTGCGGCGGATCAGGGGCGGGCCTTCCCAGATCGGGCTCAGCAGGACCCGGCGCATGGAAAACGTGCGCGGGGCTTTCCGCGTGGCCCGCGGCGTGAGGCTGGAAAAGGCCGTCGTTTGTCTGGTAGACGACGTGACCACCTCCGGGGCCACGCTGATCGAATGTGCCCGGATGCTCAAACGCGCCGGCGCCGCTGAGGTCTTCGCCGCGGTGGCCTGCAAGTCGGGCTCGCTGCAGGTGGCCTGACTGCTGCGGGACCGGCCTTTCAGCCGGTTCCGGAGGCCGGGCTGAAGCCGGCAGGAGCGAACATGCCCAACCAATGCCTCTATCTCATCGACGGCCACGCCCAGATCTACCGATCCTACTACGCCCCGTTCCGCGACCTGACCAGTCCCTCCGGCGAGCCGACCCGGGCCACGCAGGTCTTCTGCCAGTCGCTGCTCAACCTGATCCGCACCCGCCGGCCGGACTACCTGGCCATGGCCATGGACACCAGCGACGAGACGGTGTTCCGCCGCGACATCTACCCGGACTACAAGGCCAACCGCGAACCGCCGCCGGAGGACCTGCCGCCCCAAGCCGACCGCATCGTCTCCATCGTCGAGGGTCTAGGCATCCCCATCCTGCGTCTGGCGGGTTTCGAGGCCGACGACCTGATGGCCACCATCGTCCACCGTTTGGCTGACCGGGCAATTGATATAGTCCTGGTCAGCAATGACAAGGACCTGGAGCAGCTTCTGCGCGAGGCGCCGCCCGGCGGCGGCGGTGTCCGCATGTACGACCCGGGCAAGGACCAGGTGATGGATGCCGCCGCTCTGGCCGAAACCAAGGGCTACGGCCCGAGGCAGGCCATCGACATCCAGACGTTGACGGGCGACAACGTGGACAACGTCCCCGGCGTCAAAGGCATCGGTGCCAAGACGGCCGCCAAGCTCATCGCCAGGTATGGCTCAGCCCAGGCGGTCCTGGAACATGCCGACGAACTCACGCCCAAACAGAGGGACAACGTCCTGGCCTTTGCTGGCCAGATGCCCATCACGCGGCAACTGGTCACCCTCCGGCGGGACCTGGACCTTCGCTTCGATCTTGAAACCGCCCGCTTTGCAAGCGTCCCTGTCGAGCGCGTCAAGCCCATCTTCCTGGAGCTGGGGTTCAAGCGGCTGACCGAACAGCTCGAATCATTTCGCGAGGGCGAACCGCGGACTGGTAGCGGCCGCCCTCGTAGCGGCCGACCTCCGAGTCGGCCGGATCGGCCGGCGGCTGGCACGGAGTCCGGCCGCTACACGGCCGCACCCGCGCCCCCCGCGGCGGCTGAATACCAGCTCGTCGATGACAAGCAGGCCTTGACCACGCTGGCCGAGGAACTGGCCGGGCAATCGGCCTTCGCCTTCGACACCGAGACCACCGGCCTGCACCCGGTGCACTCCAAATTGGTCGGGCTGTCCTTTTCCTGGAAAGCGGGAACCGGTTACTACCTGCCGGTCCGATCAGCCATGGGCAAGACCCTGCCGCTGGACCTGGTGCGGCAGAAGCTGGCCCCCCTCTTCGCCGACGAATCCGTCAAGAAGGTCGGCCAGAACGTCAAATACGACCTCATCGTTCTCAAGCAGGTCGGTATCGAGGTGGCCGGCGTTCACTTCGACACCATGATCGCCAGCTTCGTGCTCGACCCTGTGCGCCGGTCCCACGGCATGAACGCCCTGGCCCGCGAACTCCTCGATTACGAGCCGATCCCCATCGCCGACCTGATCGGCAAGGGCAGAAACCAGATCACCATCGACCAGGTCGATCCGCAGCGGGTCTGCGAATACGCCGCCGAGGACGCCGACGTCACCTGGCGACTCTACGAAGTCCTGTCCAAGCAGTTGGCCGGTTCGCCGTTCGAAGAGTTGTTCTTCGAGACCGAGATGCCCCTGGTCGAGGTCCTGGCTCAGATGGAGCACAACGGCATCGCCCTGGACACCACCATCCTGGCCGAGATGAGCGGCACGATGGCCAAGCGGATGACCGAGCTAACCCGCAAGATCCACGGTCACGCCGGCCACGAGTTCAACATCGATTCGACCAGACAATTGGCTGGCGTCCTGTTCGACGAGCAGGGTCTGCCCGTCATCCGCAAGACCAAGACCGGCCGAAGCACCGACGCCGAGACGCTCGAAGCCCTGACCCGCACCACCGACAACCCCATCCCTTCGCTGGTGCTCGAATATCGCGAGCTGGCCAAGCTGAAGGGAACGTACGTGGACACGCTCCCCGAGATGATCTGCGAGCCCACCGGGCGCATCCACGCCAGCTTCAACCAAACCGGAGCCATCACCGGCCGACTGTCCAGCAGCGACCCCAACCTGCAGAACGTCCCGGTGCGCACCGAAGCCGGCCGGCAGATCCGATCGGCCTTCGTGGTCGGCCGGCCGGATTACACGCTGCTGGTGGCCGACTATTCACAGATCGAACTGCGGGTGTTGGCCCACTTCTGTCAGGACGACAATCTGCTGGAGGCCTTCCGCAGGGGCCAGGACATCCACGCGTTCGTAGCCGCCCAGGTCAACGGTGTGCCCGTCGATCAGGTCACCAGGGAGCAGCGCAGCCGGGCCAAGGCGGTCAACTTCGGGATCATCTACGGCCAGACCGCCTTCGGCCTGTCCCGCACGCTGGACATCACGCGCTCCGACGCCGAGTCCTTCATCGCCGAGTACTTCCTGCGCTATCCCAGGATCCGCCTGTTCATCGACGAGTGCATCGCCAAGGCCCGCAAGACAGGCTACGCCGAGACCATCCTCGGCCGGCGCCGGCCGATCGAGGAGCTGCGCTCCCGCAACAAGCAGCGAGCTGCCTTCGGCGAGCGCATCGCCGTAAACACCGTAATCCAGGGCAGCGCCGCCGACCTTATCAAACGGGCCATGACCGACATCCACCAGGCCATCAAGGCCGGCCGGCTAAAGAGCAGAATGCTCCTCCAGGTCCACGACGAGCTGGTCTTCGAAACCCCCAAATCCCGCGTTGAGAAGGAGACCCCCATCATCCGCGACCTGATGACCACGGCCATCCCGCTCGACGTGCCGATCGCGGTGGACATTGCTACAGGGCCGAATTGGCTGGAGAGCAAATAGAGCAAGTAGGTCGGGTCCGCCGACCCGACGCAAACAACGTAACGCCGTGCCGCGAATGTGTCTTGGGTCTATCGTCCCGGGTCGCCCCAGCGTGGCGAGCGAACGGGATTCGAATGTCGGACAATGACACACTGAAGTTCAGAGACGCGCCGGACGACGAGGGAGCCGACAACGACAAGGTCCGGTGCACCAAGTGTGGCGCCTTGATCCACATGCATACCGCGCGCTGCCCGTACTGCGGGATCCACTTCCGTGGCCAAGCGTTCGAGTTCGACCGCGCCGAAGCTGATAGCAGCGGACGAGGCAATCGGGCTATCCGGTGGATCGCACGTCTGGTGCTGGCCGCGCTTGCTTTGGGAGCACTGATTGCCGCGATGGTGGCGCTCTGGGAGTAGTAGCAGACTAAACTCCCACTTCCCGTTCAAAGATCAGCTCGAAGTACTTGGCGGCGCCGTAGTAGCCGCCGATGCCGGGGGCGAAGACCTGGACCAGGCGCCAGCCGTCGCGGGCGTGGTCGTGGACGGTCTGCTGGTATTGCTCTTTGGCTTCGCGGCGAGCGCGGAGCCAGCCCTCGCCGAGGCGGACGAACTTGTAGTCGTATCTCTGTGGCACCGTAGGGGTCCTGTTGTCGGTGTCGTCTGCTCGCCTGATCAGCGCTCGGCGGCCGGCTGCTCTTGGCCTCAATACCAGCAGCCCTGTCGGTCGGCAATGGCCGCCAGAGCCGTGTTCGGTCGGAGACTGTCGCCGGGCCTGTAGCGGCCCTTTGGGTTCGCTGACGTTGGCGCTCCCCTTCACGCTCTCGCCTTGGTCGCGTTCACCCCGCAGCCTCGGCGGGCGTTGTCGCCACAACGGCCTGCGAGACGCAGGCCGCTACGCACCTGGCTCACCGAAAACGGCACTGGCGTCGTCTGGTCAGGCCGCACCGCTCCGCCGGACATTGGATTCCCAAGCCCCAACCGCCGTATGATGGGGGAATGACGGCCCGCCGCTGCGGTGGTCCGATATTCAATCGCCCGGAGCAACGCCGTTTGACTGAGCGACGATTCCAAGGCGGTTTCACGCTGATCGAGCTGCTGGTGGTGGTGGCCATCATCTCGGCCCTGATCGGCATCCTCCTGCCGTCGCTTTCCCGGGCCCGCAAACAGGCCCGCTCCACCGTCTGCAGCGCGAATCTCCGTACGCTCGGCCAGGGCATGCTCATGTACGCCAACGAATACAAAGACCGCCTGCTGCCCGGGCGGATGCCCAAGGTGGACGACGACCACTGGCGGATCGAGATCGCCGGCGGCCTGAAATACCGCCCCACGTTCCTGGCCATGATGGGCACCCAGGTGGGCCTGCCCCCGTTCGCCGACCCGCAGCCGAGCAAGACCGGCACCGACCGCGAAGGCCAGGACGGCGACCGCCAGAACTACGCCCACGAGGTCTATCTCTGCCCGACCGTGCCGGACTGGACCGACGAACGCAACGGCGCCTACGGCTACAATTACCAGTTCCTGGGCAACTCGCGGCTACGCGATTCGTTGGACCCCTTTTCGTTCAAGAACTGGCCGGTGAGCCAGTCGCGAGTGCGCTCGCCGTCGGGCTGCGTAGCCATGGGAGATTGCATGGGGACCGCCGCCGCCTGCCCCAGGCACTCCCGCCGCGACTATTCCAACAACGCCGGCGGCGAAAGCGGCGACGAGAAGCGATACGGCAACGAGGGCTTCAACCTCGACCCGCCCACCGTGGACCCGGTCAACGGCGAGATAGCCGGGTACAAATACTCTCCGCCGGTCCGCTCGGCGGCTCACGACCGCCACCTGGGCCGGGCCAACATCCTCTGGCTGGACGGCCACGGCAGCACCGAGACCCTCAAGGCCTTGGGCTACTCAGTCGCCCCCGACGGCAAGGTAGAACCGCTAGGCAACAACCGCCTCTGGAGCATCGACCAGGAAGATCGGCCCTGGGTCAGTTCGCGTGAATGAAACGGGCAGGTCACCTCGAGCCGGCCGGCCGCACCGCGACCGCTGGAAGCAAGTACGCCGGGTCCGATCACCGGACCTCACGCGGTGTCAGTCCAGTTCATGTGCAGGATGGGCTGAACGTGGTCCCCAGGGCTTGGAGCGACTCGAGCCCGGTGCAGTAGCGACGATCACCTGACCAGCACCGGAGGCAGCGTGACACTGCCGGCCGTGAACGTCCCTGCCGTCGTACCCAGGCCGTTTTCTGAACCGGAGCTCACCTCCACGACGGTGGCCACCAGAATCTCGATGAGCATGGTTTTAGCCGGGTCGGTGGGATCCGCGACCTCGACCTCACGAACCGCGGTCAGGGTGACGGCTGCAAAGTCAACCACCTTGACTTTCCCGTCCAGCTCGCCTTTGTCGTTACGACTGCCCGGCAGCGTGGCTATGATGGGGACGATGACCGTATCATTGTCGGGATCGCCGTCCTCGAGACGATTCATGAGCTTCTGTCCGAAGTTACCGTTTCCGGTCCCTGTTCCCCAGACGAAGAGTTCGTCATCGACCGAGACCGAGACCGGGTCGTGGTCGCCGCCAAGGATGTCGCCGTTGAGGGCTTCGTCAATCTCTGAGACACCGCTGGACTCTGCAGGTTCCAATACCAGATGGACCGCCTGCCTGGGACCCTTCCCGAAGCAGAATAAGGTCACCTCTTCACCGACCTCAAAGAAGCTTCCGTTGGCCGGCTCGGAGGGGCCGCTCTTGCCGGGGTTGTGGTCTGCGATTTTAGGATCGACCGGGCCGAACCCGGGTACGGGAAGCGCCGAGGGCACCGTATCCGCCGTTTTTGGCGGCGGCCGCACGGCCACGGCGCTGGCCGCAACATCGCTCTGGGCCACTCCCAGGATCGGAGCGAAAGAGAGCTCCAGCGGGTTGCCGTTGGCCTCGGACCGTCGGACGGCAATCTGCACCGCGTTGGCCGGTTCGCCGCCCTCGATCAAGACCCCGCTTTCGACATCCCATCTTCCGATGCGGATATCCGCATCGACGAGCACCGCCCCCTGATCGGGGCTGTTGAGGGCGGCATACTGATGGGCCACCGATCGGATAGCCTCCTGGTCGGGAGTCTGGCTGACGCCCGCCAGGGCGGCGGCGTCGGCCGCGTTCTGAAGCCGGGCCTTGACAACGACGATCTGGCCGATGTCCACCGTAAGAGCCGCGAACCCCAAAAGGACCACCAACACGATCACAACGAATACGGCGGTCGCAGCCCGCTGGCGAGACTGATGGGCAAGTAATCCAAACATGAGACGCCTCCTTAACGACCTAGTTCCCGATCGCACCCTGGCGGCGTGACAATCCACCATCTGGTGGACTCAACGCTTTGCGTCCCACTCTTGCGAATGGTTTGCCCTTCAGGTCAGACCCGTTCAACCATAAAACCCGACAAAACCACGGGCCAAAGAGGCCCGCCACCGTTGCAAAGCGGACCACCGCCGACCCTACGACATCAACGGGTGTGGTGCCCCCGGCGAACCGGTGTGGCGGCCGGCCGTCCCGGTCCGCACTGCTTCAACTTCCTCACCCAGGGCAGCGGCCGTCTCCACCCGCAGCTTCTCAATGCACGTGGCCACCGAGTCCAGGGCCTCTCTACAGGTCACCTCGTCTGCGTCCGCGGCCGGCTGGGCGATTTCCAATGCCCGGGTGAGCGTTGCCAGCTCGGTCCGTTTCCTGGCCTCTAAAGAGCCAAGGGCACGGGAGAAGACCTCGTAGAAGTCCTTGAACTCATCCTTGCGGCGCAAGGGTCTCAGTTTGGGCAAGCGGCCCTTTGCCAGTCCTGACAAGAACTTCTCCATGACGTAGAGCGGACCGCAGACCCGGTGGGTGAGGATGATGCACCAGAGCCCCACGCCCCCCGCCGTGAGCACAGCGAAGGCCAGAGCCGAGACGCAGACCACCAGCGAGACCTCGGCGACATAGCCTTGCGGATGCAGGGACCTCTGCCGGGCCTGGTGGTGCAGGACTCCGTACAGGAGCGTAGTCATCATGCAGGAAATCAAGAACACGGCCAGCGCCGCCGTGATGGCGTACTTCCACTGGAACGCTGGTTTGATCAGGTACTTGCGGCGCCGGTAGGGGCGTCGTCCGTCCGTTCGTGGTTTTCCGACCTCGGTTGTTTTCATGAATAATCGCTCCGTGCTACGCCTCGCCACGACCTCGCCAGACATCCGCTTCGGTCAGTCTACGTTACGGCTCGCCCAGAGGCCCATACCGGGGGAACATCTCGGGCAGACGCATGCTCGAAGACCCGGCGCCCCCCGAAGCACGTCAACCAGGGGCCTTACGCACTGCCCTTCAATCGAGGGCAGGATGGCCCTATGTGGACCTACGATTGGGCACCTCGAGTGTCAAACCGGGACTGAAGTGTTTCTCGCCAAAGCGCTATCGCCCGGCGGGAGCCGCCCTATTCTCGGTCGCTGCGCCGGGCGGGGCGGCCCACCAGGTCATTGGTGAGGGGAAGGATTCCGGTTCCGCAAGGGCACCGCCGCCATCGAAGTGTGCCCCGGCCGGATGAGGAGGTGGTACACCCAGGCCAGCGCCGGTCTGGTCCGCTGCAAAGAGCCCGGAAGAACCCTGGGGGACGGGCTTTCCAACCTAGCCTCCGACATCCGGCGCGCCGGCAGAGAGTCGGTCCCATGGGTTCTACTGAGACCCCCCAAGGAACACTGCTTACCGGCCGTCCTCCCAGATGTCGGCAAAGCCGCGCATCCCGGGCTGGTCTGACCGCAGAACGGTCGTTTTCTTCGCCGACTCCCGCAGCGTTTCGGTCATCTCGCCGAGTCGGCTCATCAGGCGGCGTTGCGGGCGGGGCTGGTTGCGGGTCAGGACATACTGGGCGATCAATGGGAGGGTGATCGAGGCGCAGGAGTAGACCACGACGTTGTTGGCCCGGGCCTCCTGGACCTTGCCCCAGCTCTTGGCCTCGGAAGGCGTGGCTCCGGAGAGGCCGCCCCAGTGCGGGGCGTCGGTGGTCAGTTGCAGAAAGTAATCATGCCCGCCCTTGGACGGGTCATTCAGCATCTGGTGCAGGAAGGGCTGCGTCTGAAGGTAGAAGTTCTTCGGCGACCCGCCACCGATCTCGACCACGCCGTTTAGGTCCGCGTGGCGGACGATGGCCGTCGTCTCGATCACGTCCAGCAGGGGATTGATGTTCACCGGCCGGTCGAACAGGTACGGCAGAGTCAGGATCAGGCCGATCGTCGAGTCGCCCGGCGAGGGCGTGTAAATGGGTACTTCGTACCTGGCGGCGGCGGATAACATGGACTTTTCCGGATGGGGTGCGCTTTCGCCGACGGCCTTGCCAAGCTCGTGGTGCAGCGTGGCCGTCGAGAAGGGCCGGCTGAAGTCGATTCGCTTGAGGGCGGTCAGGATGGGCTCGTCGCAGGCTAAGAACAGGGCGTCGTCCCCGATGAAGACGTCGTAGATGCGGGCCACCCCGTCGCGGTAAAGGGCTTCGTCGTCCACTTCGTGGTGTCCCTGGACCATGGCGAAATCGAAGGGCCGATGCAGGTCGTGATAGAGATTGGCCCCGGTGGACACGATCACGTCGATGAAGCCGCGCTCGATCAGCGAAACGATCACCCCGCTCATGCCGATGGGCGTCATGGCCCCGGCTAGGGTGAGGCAGATCGTGGCCCCGTCGTCGATCATGCGGGAGAAGAGCCGGGCGCCCTCGGCCAGCCGGCGGGCGTTGAAGCCGCTGCGGGCGTAGACGTTGTCGATCAGGTCGGCCAGGTCTTCGTTGCCGGGCAGGTTGAGCGGTTCTATCTGCGGGCCGCTCAGCCAGGCCTCACGACCCGGGCAGGTGTCGTCTTGGTGGCTATGCTCCATTGATCGCTCCTCCCCGAAAGGGAAAGGGGACATTCTACTTTTCCCTTGCGGGCGGCCAGCAACGGAACTTGTGGGCCACCTCCCAAGAACCTGCTCTGGCTGGACGCCGCCGCAAGGAAAAGTAGAATATCCCCTTTGTTTCTTTCTCAGCAGATGAACACCGCCGCCGCCACGACGGTGGTCCATCGACCGTTCTTGTCGCCCTCCGCCGTCTGGACGTTGTCGCGGGTATGAACGACGAGTCCCTTGGCCCGATAGCTCTCCCGCCGCTCGTCGTAGGCTTTGTCCGGGTCCAGCTCGATACCCTGGGTAGTGGCCAGCATGGAGGCGGCCATGTCTTCCACCAGATCGCCGCACTTGCGCTCGGTCAGTCCGTAGCCGTGATGCTCGGAGATGTAACCGTACTGGGCGTCGTCGGCCGAACGGGCCAGCCCGACGCCCGCGCAGGCCAGGCGACTGGGCTCGTTAGTGCTGGACTCGGCCATGACGCAATGCACGATGCCCCCGGGCTCGAGCTGTCTGAGCCCGCGGGCCCGGGAGATGATCTTGCAGCCGGGCGGAAAGATGCTGCTGACCTTGACCAGGTTGAACTGGGCGATGCCCGCGCGGCGCAGGGCCGCCTCGAACGACTGCAGCCTGTGGAGATGCTTGCCCACACCCTTGGTGAAGAACATGTACCTGGGCACCAGTCGCTCGACCATCGTTTGCCAGTCTCCTCCCGCTTGGGACGCGCAGAAACGGGATCGCCGGGGGGCGGATTATAGCGGGTAGCTGAAGCGACTCAACTATGACGCTGGGCGGGATCCGGGGCAATCAGGGCAATCGCATCTGATTCCTCAAACTGACCGATTCTCGCCGTTGCGAGCCGCGAACTTCAGTTCGCGCGGTGTTTCACGCGGGTGGAGGCGTGATCTTCGTTTGCTGCTCCGCGCGAGCTAAAGCTCGCGGCTCGAGGGGTTTGCGGATGTCTCGACCACCAGCATCGGCCAGTTTGAGTAATCCGCTGAAAAGCGACCGGTCGCAACCGCTTGGCGGACCAGAAACACGGATCGGGCGAGTCCGGGGCGTATCATTAGGATCGGTTCGGCCCTCGTTCTTGGCACGGAAAGCGACAGGTCGCAACCGCGATCACGGATTTAGATGCGATTGCCCTGGGGGCTCGCCAGCCTCCTCCGCGGAATCGCCCAGCAGTCGGGCCAGTGCCGGGGCAATCGCCCGCAGGGCGTTGCCCCGGTGGCTCAGGCGGTTCTTCTGCTCCGGGGGCATCTCGGCTGTGGTGATGCCCAGCTCCGGAACGAGGAAGTGCGGGTCGTATCCGAAGCCGTTCCGGCCGCGGGGGGTGTCGATGATCCGTCCCTCGATCACGCCCGAGGCCGTAGCCAGGATCCGGTCCCCGTCGGCCAGGGCGACTGCACAGCGGAACCGGGCAGTCCGTTCCTCCGGTGGTATACCGGCTAGCTCGGCCACCAATCTGGCGTTGTTGGCCTGGGGATCGCACTGTCCGCCTGCGTAACGGGCCGAGTGCACCCCCGGGGCCCCGTCCAGGGCGTCCACCTCTAACCCGGAGTCGTCGGCCAGCGTCCAATAAGCCGTCAAGCGGCTGTAGTGCCTCGCCTTGGCCTCGGCGTTGGCCGCAAAACTGTCGCCGTCCTCAACCGCGTCGGGCAGCTCGTCGAAGTCGGCCAGCGTGACGAATGCGACTCCCAGGTCGCCCAGCACAGCCACCGCTTCGCGGAGCTTGCCCGGGTTCTTGGTCGCGATCAGGATAGGCTTGCGCTGGTTCATGGTTGCGGATCGTCTCTGGGGATTCGCACCACGCGCGACCGCACCGGGTAGGACCGGCCCCGGTCGTCGCGCTCGCGCCAGATGTCGTCGTTGGTCAGGTTGTACACGCAAGCGGGATGCTTCTGCAGTTCCAGGACCTCGTCGCTGAGCTGATGGACGACCTGTCGGCGCTCCCCTCCGATTTCAACGTAGCGGACCTGGCCCGTCTCGTCGAGCAGGGCCTCCTCGCCGAAGCTGCCCACGGTGACCATGCTTCGAGTAGCGCCATGATAGTAGTAGGCCTCCAGGCCCCTGGCGCGTAGCTGCCGGGTCTTTTCCGCAGCCGCCTGCTTGCGCCGGCGCATGGTGTCGGTGTTGAAGTAGACCGCGACCTGCAGCGTGTAGACCCCGTCCGCCAGGCGCAGGTCCCATTGGGGGTTGCCGACGTCGGGCGACGGAAGTGGCACCTTGCGGGCCCGCAGAAAGTAGCGCCGCCCGTCGGGATCGGCCAGCTCTTTGAGCAGCTTGAGGTCCTCGGCCATCTTCGGCGGGATGGAGCGCTCCCCGGTCCGCAGGTCAATCCGCCGATCGTAGGTGCCGTAGTAGATGTTCGCTCCGCTGCGGTCACTTTCCACGCGGACTTTCCGGGCGTCGATCTCCGGCGTTCGCCGCAGGACCTGGGCAATCTCGGCAGCGCTGGATTCGGCCCCGGGCCCCTCCAACTGGAGGCAGAGGATCGTCCACGGCTCGGTCCGGCTACAGCCGGAGACGGCAACGACCAAAGCCAGGCCCATCCAGCGCTGTGACGACGTTCCGTTCATGTGATCGGCTGGCTGATTGTCGCGGCAGGCTCCGCAGTCTGCCGCCGGTCAGACGCTGCGCAGGCTAGAGTCGGAATCGCACACTCTTGTCGAGTTCATGTTTTCGCCGCAGGAGCCGCCTTGAGCCGCCTCCGCAGAGCTTTGGCCTGAATGGCGTGCAGTTCGCGGATGCCCCGGGCGGCCAGGCGCATCATCCGGTCGAGTTCGTTGCGGGAGAAGGTCGCCCCTTCGGCGGTTCCCTGTACCTCCACACACCCGCCCGATCCGGTCATGGCCACGTTGAGGTCCACATCGGCTGAGCTGTCCTCGGAATAATCCAGATCGAGCATCAGGTGTCCACCCACCCGCCCGACGCTGACGGCCGCCAGCGAGTCGATCACCGGTGTCTTGCGGATTATCCTGGTCCGGACAGCGTGCCGCACCGCGTCACAAAGGGCTACGTACGCGCCGGTGATCGAGGCGGTCCGCGTGCCTCCGTCAGCCTGAAGAACGTCGCAGTCGATCAGAACCGTGTTCTCGCCAAGCAGGTCGAGATCGACCACCGCCCGCATGGCCCGGCCGATGAGTCGCTGGATCTCCTGGGTGCGGCCGTCGAGTCGGAACCGATTGCGCGAGCGCCGCTCATCCGTCGCCCCCGGGAGCATGTCATATTCAGCCGTGACCCACCCGCCGCCCTGGTCGGCCTTCCAGCGGGGCACGCCTTGGGCCCAGAAGGCGGTGCACAACACCTGCGTCTGCCCCCAGCGGATCAGCACCGAACCGGGGGCAAAGCGCGTGTAACCGCGGATGATCTCGACCGGACGTAGTCGGTCCGCCCGCCGGCCGTCGCGTCTGGCCACGGCGCCTCCCTTCCGCAGCGACGATAGACCCCGCCGCCAAGAGTGTCAACGGGCGCACGGTGGCGGGTTGAACCCCGGGTAAGCGTCAGTACTGTGAGTTGGTGCGGTCTGGTGCGCATTGGGCGGTGGGCCGACGATCCGTAGCGGCCGGCGTCTCGCCGGCCGTTCGGATGACGATACACTACCGGCTGAACGTCCGGCGGGGACGCCGGACGCTACGACTTTGCCCACTAAGATGACGCTCACCCTTGAACCCTGGTGAGAAGACTCAGGCTTTCAGATCAGCCAAGTGGTCGAGCAGGTGATAATCGCGGCACACTTCGGCGGGGGCGACGCCGGTCTGGCAGATGGCCCGTTCGCCGATAGGCCCCAGGCGGTGTTTGGCGGCCATTTGCAGATAGGGGACGCGTGTCGGCTCCAGCTTCATGATCCGGCAGCAGGTGGCATCGACGGCCGGGAAATTGGTGCCCACCACCAGCACGCCGGTCGGCTTCGGCGTGCCCATGATCGGACCGTCGCCTTCCATCCCCACGATGCCGTCCACAATGGCCAGGTGCGGACCCACGGTGGCGACGATGTCCACGATGCTCTCTGGAACCCCGACCAGGTGAAGCCGGTTCTTGGGCCAGCCGTAGACGATGCCCGGCATCACTCCGAAGAGGTTCTTCATCGAAAGGGTCGCCCCGGCCCAGTGGTGGGTTTTCATCTTGGCGACCGAGACGATCACGTCGGCCTCGGTCAGCGGGACCGGCAGGTACAGGGTCTTCAGCGTCGTCTCTCCGGTCAGGTTGGGTCGGGCTACGACCTGCTGAATGTTCAGATCGACGAAGCGCAGCTCAGCCGCATCCAGCGCGTCGCCCAGCCCGGACTGATCCAGCACCAGCTCGGTATCCCGCCGGTGGCCGGCACCTTCGGCCACGAAGACCTCCCGGGCGTCGAGCCGACGGATCACCTCGGCCGCAGCTACGACCACGGCCGGGTTGGTGTTGATCGGCGCGTCGATCGGGGCGGTCTCCACCAGATTCGGCTTGAGCACGACCCGCCGGCCCGCAAACATCCCGGTCAGGCCCAGGCGGGTCAGCGACGAGTGCAGCTCGCCGACCAAGTCGGCCTCATAGGAGCCTACCTTGCGGACGTCCACCTGGGGACGGGCGGCATGAACGTAGCGCCCGACGCCGACGGCCGTGCCGCCGACGGTGACGGCCACGCCCGCTTTGAGGAACGTTCGACGAGTGATGCGGTGGTTGGTCATCGTCTTGTCCATTCGCGCCAACCCGCCCAGTCAACGGTCGGCTGAGCCATCGGGATTCGCCTCCTCGAAGGTCGTTCAACTGGCGGCTCGTAGCGGCCTGCGTCCTCACAGGCCGTTCGGCGTCCCATCACTTTGCCTCAACGGCCGGCGAGGACGCCGGCCGCTACCTGGTCGGCCCCAGGACCTCAAATCACTCGAAAGCAACCGGGAACGGCAAACGCTCCTTCGGCTGGGCTGACAGGGTCAGCAAAGCCAATTCGTGCAATCGAATCCGATCGCCGCGGCGAAGCTGCTCCCGCAGGCACGTCGCGACGCGCTGCTCGACCTGCCCGGCCTGCGATACCTGGAAGGCCTCGAAGCCGTAGAAACGCCCGGTCAGAACCGACCAACCCAGCGCCCACGGCGTCTGCAAGCGCTCAAAAGCTCTGCCCAGATAGCCCAGACCGGCCCGAACTTCCGCCCGCCCGGGCGAGCCCAGCAGGGCGATCAAAGCCATGCCCGTGGTGGAGGGAAAGGCCCGCAGCTCCCGGCCCAGTACGCGGGTGTTGCCGTAGTTCCAGCCGCCGCTGGGCAACGAGCGGTTGAGGATCATGCCTACAGCCTCGGCGACCCGCGGATGCTGGCCCTGCCCCACTCTCTTGAGGGCGTAGAGCGCATAGCAGGTCGGCTCATCCCAGGAGTGCGAACCGGCGACCCAGGGCCAGCCGCGCAGGGCGGTGTCGTGCTCGGTCTTCTCGTCCGGCCGCCGGGGCCAGTGGCGCCCCTCGAAACGCAGCAGCCAGTTGATGCCCTTGTCCAGCGTCGCCTGCTTCTGCCCGATCGCAGCCAGGGCAAAGACCGCCAGAGTCGTGCACCAGCCCGCCTCTGCGTTCAGCGTCCCGGTGTGAAACCCGCCCTCGGTGTTCTGGGCGCCCTTGAGGAAGGACGCCCCCGCGGCTGCGGCTGATGCGGTCAAGTTGCCGGCGGCGTGCAGGGTCAGCAGCGTCCAGCAGGTCGGCTCGGTGAAGCTGCTTCGCTGCCCGGGAACATAAGGCCAGCCCCCGTCGGCCCGCTGGTAGGAGGCCAAACGTTCGATAACCTTCTCGACCGGGCCGGGGCCGCCGACCGTCGTATCGGCCGGTGATGTGCCCGTCCGGTCCATAGTCTGCGCCTGTCGTTCAGCGTACGAAGATCAACGTGACCACCACGAACAGCGGCAGCAGGATCACGCAGCTATAGAGCATGTACCCGAAGAAGCTGGGCATCTTAACGCCCGACTGCTCGGCAATGCTCTTGACCATGAAGTTGGGTCCGTTGCCGATGTAGCTCATGGCCCCCATGAACACGGCCCCCAGTGAGATGCCCACCAGCAGGGACTGCATGATGAACTGCCCGCCGGCCAGCGTCAGGACGCCCTCGCCGGCCGAATGGGTCAGCGACTCGGCCGTGGTGAAGAACACCACGTAGGTCGGGGCGTTGTCCAAAAAGGCCGACAGCGACCCGGTCGCCCAGAAGAAGTGCCACGGCCTGGTCAGGCCCAGCTCCGGGCCCTTAGCGTTGAGGATCTCGATGGGGATCTGCATGGCGATGAAAATCCCGATGAACAACGCCGCCACTTCGATGATGGCGTGGTAGTTGAACTCGTTGTCCTTGCGGATCTGTGGGGCGGTACTGCGCAGCGAAAGGGCGACAAACCCCAGCATCATCAGCTCGCGCATGAAGGGGAACGGCTTGAAGCCCAGCCCCAGGAACTCCTTGTTCGGGTCCACCAGGGCCACGCAGAGGACCACCCCCAGCAGGTAAGCGAAGTTGATCTTTCCGCGAAGGCTGAGCTTCTCCCGCACCAGGCGGTCCTTGATCAGGTCGATCTCCCGCTCACCCTTGAAGGCGATCCGGTCCCAGACGTAGTAGACGACCAGCAGCAGCGCGCAGGTCGCCGCCCAGGGGACGGTCAGGCCGAAGGTCCACAGGAAGGGCACCCCTTTGAGGTAGCCCAGAAACAGCGGCGGGTCGCCGATGGGCAGCAGGCAACCGCCGATGTTGCTGACTAAAAAGATGAAGAAGATCACCGTGTGCCGAATGTGCCGGCGTTCGGAGTTGGTCTGCAGCAGCGGGCGGATGAGCAGCATGCTGGCCCCGGTGGTGCCGATGAAGCTGGCCAGAAGCGCGCCGACGGCCAGGAACGCCGTGTTCGTGCCCGGATAAGCCCGCAGGTCGCCCCGCAGCGAGATGCCCCCGCTGATCGCGTACAGGCTGAACAGCAGCACGATGAACGGGATGTACTCGGCCAGAATCGCGTGCTCCAGCACGTGGATGACGCTGTCCACACCGGTGTAGGTCTGGTGCGTGGCGTGATTGAAGGTCATCGGGTGGACGAGCAGATAGTAGAGAATCGCCAGGGCGGCGAAGACCAGGGCCACGCACAGCCGGTTCTTGTTGTTCTCCCACCAGTGCTCGGTGGCTGGGACCAGCGGCAAGATAGCGATGGACAGCAGCAATCCGGCAAAGGGGAGGCAGGCCCAAAGCGGCGGCGGCTGATAACCCTCAGGCGGCCCGTGCTGCTCGGCTCCGACAGGCGCGGCGTGCGCCCCGGTCAGCGAGTGATAGATCAAAAACGCCAGCAGGGCCGCGGCGCCGACCAACGCCACCCAGCCCAACCCGTTCAGGGAGGTCTGTCGCTGGTGCGACTCGCCGGCGGGCATGCTCAAGCTCAGTTCCGCGCTCATCTTTTCCTCGTTGGATTGGTCCACGCGCCGAGCCTCCGCCTGCCGCATGCCAGCGGTCGGCTCGAACTTCCGCGCAGGCCGCCGCCGCACGCCGTATCCTTCAGCCCGGTCCGCAGCGTCGAGACCAGCGGCTCGACGCCCCGATCGGCGCGGCAGCGGAGCCGGGGTATGTATCGACACCCCGGCTGGCTCAATTCGCCTTGATCCCCCGCTGGCGGCCGCGCTTGCGGGCTCGGGACGTATGCGGACCGTCGATGACGCGGGTTATCATTGCCCAAAGGTCCGGATATTTCCACCTTTGCGACCATCTGTAGCTGACAACGGGTGAGCGTCAGTATCGTAGGTACTCAAGCTGACCGATTCTCGCCGTTGCGAGCCGCGAACTTCAGTTCGCGCGGTGTTTCAAGCGGGTGGAGGCGTGATCTTCGTTCGCTGCTCCGCGCGAGCTAAAGCTCGCGGCTCAATGGAATTACGAATGTTTCGCCCGACAGAATCGGTCAGTTTGAGTAGGTAGATGCGCTCTGGTGCGCATTGCGTGGTGCTCCGACGATCGGTAGCGGCCGGCGTCTGGCCGGCCGTTCGCATGACGACACTCTGCTGGCTGAACGTCCGGCGGGGACGCCGGCCGCTACGACCTTGCCCACTAAGATGACGCCCACCCGCTGACAGCCGAGTACGGTTCCGGGTATGGTGGGCCGTATGAGCGTCATGAGGCTGCGCCCGGTGACCGCTCCGCTGGATGCGGTGGTGCGGATTCCGGGGTCCAAAAGCCTGACCAACCGGGCCCTGGTGGTGGCCGCTCTGGCCGACGGGCCGAGCCGCTTGACCCGCGTGCTGTTGGCCGACGACACCAGCCACATGATCGATTGTCTGCGGGCGCTGGAGATCGACGTCACGCTCGACGAGGCGCCCTGCACGGTCACGGTTCGGGGTTGCCGAGGGCACATCCCGGCCAGCGAGGCGAAGCTCTACTGCGGCAATTCGGGCACGACCATGCGCTTCTGCACGGCCCTGGTCTCGCTGGGCATGGGCCGCTACGAGCTCGAGGGCACCCGGCGCATGTACGAGCGACCGATCGGGCCGCTGGTCGATGGCCTGCGGCGTGTGGGGGGGCGGTTCGAGTACGGCCGGGTGGAGGGCTATCCTCCGTTGGTCGTCCATGCCCGCGGGTTGGACGGCGGTACGGTGATCTTCTCCTCGCCTCCCTCGAGCCAGTTGATCAGCGGGCTGTTGTTGGCCGCACCGTATGCCCGCCGTGACGTTCTGCTGGAGGTGGGCGGCCAGTTGGTCAGCGCCCCGTACGTGACCATGACCCTGGCCGTCATGCAGGCCTTCGGCGTCGAGGTCGTCTCCACGGTTGACCGAGCGGGGGCCAGGTACATCGTGGCCGCCTCACAGCGGTATCGTGGGCGGGACTACGCGATCGAACCCGACGCCTCCAACGCCTCGTACTTTCTGGCTGCCCCGGCGGTGGCCGGCGGACGGATCACCGTCAAGGGTTTGGGCACCGCCAGCGTGCAGGGCGACGCGGGGTTCGTGGACGTCCTGGAGCGCATGGGCTGTCGCATTGATCGGGCCGAGACCGAGCTGACCGTCCATGGTCCGCGCCCCGGGCAACGACTGCGCGGGATCGACGTTGACCTGAACGACATGCCGGACACGGTGCAGACGCTGGCGGTAGTGGCCTTATTCGCCGAAGGCCCGACTCGCATTCGCAGCGTAGCCGGCCTCCGCCTGAAGGAGACCGACCGGCTGGCTGCGCTCGGCCGCGAGCTGGGGCGTCTGGGGGCCAACGTGGAGGTCCATACGGACGGCTTGACCATCGACCCGCCGACGCGGGTTCGCCCCTCGTCCATCGACACCTACGACGATCACCGCATGGCCATGAGTTTCGCGCTGGCCGGACTGGCCGCCGACGGTATCGCCATCAACGACCCCGGCTGCGTCTCCAAAACCTTCCCGGATTTTTTCGAGCGCTGGCACGCCCTGGCCGGGCAGGCAGCCTGTTGAAATGGAGTTCATGGCCGCCGGCTTCTGAGTCGGCCGGGCGCCGCTTTTGGCGCCGCGCCGGCAGCCGTACAATCCGGTCTGATCTGTGTGCCGCCGACGGCACGCTCCAGCCTATGGATGCGTGGACGTGGCTGAAAGCAAGTTGCCATACTGCTTGCGCGCCTTGGGCAAGAGGGACATGCCTGCCCGGATCGAGACGGACGGGTACAGCTACGTCCACCTGCAGACCTTCAAGCACGATTTCTTCGCCGCCACAGGTCTTTACCAGGGTGATCCGCCGCAGGCGAGACGGGCTGTGCTCAAGATCGGGCGGCGGGTAGGCTTCCTGGGCATGCCGCTGGGCTGGGTCGGCCGGCTCCTGGCTGAGCACGAAGCCCGGCAGTTTCGGCGAGCGCAGGGCCT
>Ga0114922_10001533_pt1 | contig 22028 bp, 16 predicted proteins | sample AartaG_FD_100975 | JGI IMG/M metagenome (GOLD analysis project Ga0114922, IMG submission 100975) | Deep subsurface microbial communities from Aarhus Bay to uncover new lineages of life (NeLLi) - Aarhus_00045 metaG | ecosystem: Environmental > Aquatic > Marine > Oceanic > Sediment | place... | reverse complement strand
CGGCATCTTTTCGATGGGGGATGAACACTGGGATAGCCCGGATTACGATAAAGACGGGGAGGTTACAGAAAAGGAATGGTTTAAATGGAATGATGAAGAGATGGATGGAAAAGTGTTCATCGAGTGGCATAAATTCGATCATCCCACACTCGGAGAGGTAGAGATTGGAGGATGGAAACGGAGAAAAACAAGCCCCCCTGAAGGCGAGTTGATCCAGAAAGAGTGTGAGATGGGGAACAATTTTGTGATCTATCTTGCCGCGCAAGCGCCGAAGATAAAGATCGCCAAACCTGAAATTATTTATAAGGAAGGGGGCATCTATCAAGTGGATATTAAAGTGGAAAACAAGGGTTTCCTGCCTACGGCAACGCAACAGGCCGTTGAAGTGAATATGGTGGAGCCGGTACTTTTGGAAGTCGTTTCCAATGAAAATGTCGAGATTCTCCTCGGGGAGAAAAAGGTCAAGCTGGGACAGATCGAAGGACATTCCGAAAGCGATAAAACGACCTATATCGTCCGCGTGAAGGATCCTTCCCAGAAAGCCTCTTTGGAGGTATTTGCAAAATCCCAAAAGGCAGGTAAAGATTCAAGGGAAGTTGTGATTAAATAGAAAAGGTTTGCCGCACGATATCCACTTTTGTTACTGGCTGAGATCCCATATCGTTACTCCGTGATGTTTCGTTTCTCCTGTAGTTTGAAAAATCGAATTGCGTTGTCGCGGAAGATTTTGCGTGCGATGTCTTTTGCCACATCTTCTGTCATGAGGCCTCGTTCCACTCGTTTGGCCAAAACTTCAGCCACGACGCTTTTGCCGAATTCGAGAGAACCAGTGGATTCTTCGATGTAGTGGCAGTCTCCTCCCCAAAAGAATTTGTTATAAGGCACACAGTCGAGCATCTCATCCAATCCTCGAACGGCGGCTTCTCTTGAAATCTGGGGGAGCCAAACCAGGTCGAGGTACACGTTCGAGAACATTTTTCCATAGGCGGCAAATTCTCCTACCCAGGGAAATGCGCCGTGAAACAGGGAAAACCTGGCCTTCCCGTATTTAAGAAAGAGGTTGTTGAGTTTCGTGGGTTTGCTTCTTTCGAGAGGATAACCATTCCCTGCAAGATAGCCTGTATGAATCTGGATCGGCAAGTCTAGCTCGATGGATTTTTCACAAATCCAGTGGAACATGAAATCTTCCAGCGCTTTTTTCTCTTCCTGTGTTAGCGTGGAAGAATCGCGAGAGAAAAGAGTGCTGGCTTTCTCGTAGGGAACTTCTGCATAAAAAAGAGTCCGTCCGTAGGCCATAGAATTTTTTAAACACACGACGTTATTATCCAAAAATTTCTGGAAAAGGTGGTCTGCAAAAGCCAAATAGTCCTCCAAGGAATGGATAGAGAATCCCTCATGATCAGCCAGTTTATAAAGATTTGCGCTCAAAGGCGCATCATCCCGGTATTTCATCGTTCTCTGGGTTGCCGCAGTCGCAAGGTTATTGATATTGAAGACCAGTGTAAAATACCTCGGATCCAACTCTGTGTTGAATGGTGCCCAATACTGGTCCACCAACATGGTCTCGAACCCTGCCTTTTTGAATGCCTCATCATACCAATCGTCCCGATTTTGATAATTTGCAGTGATTTTTTCAGAGAGCAATCGTATTCCTTCTTTTGTGAAATAGGGCTCCTTGTATCCATAGAGCAAATGGAAACCTTTGAGGAAATGACTGTAATAGCTTGTGTTTCGTGAAAAATTCAAAAATGATCCATAAGCTTTCCAGAGAACGTCGAGATCGCCTGTGTTTAGGCTTTCCGTGTTAAGTCGAGGACCACCAGCAGAAACCAGGTCGGACTTAAGATAGCTGTGGTTGAGAAGAGTGTAGAAATTGATGTCATGGTCGTCATATTGCTGAAACCATCTCTGGTGCTCGTGCGTGTTTACGACTTTGATTGTGTCTAAGTACTCTTTGAGCCTGTCATGGGCTGTGTCGGATGAATTTTCACAGTTGATGGAGAATCCAACTAAAACGAAGATCACGAAAATAATAATGTAGTAATTGTTCGCGAGTTTTCTTGATTTCACGATAATGCCTCCTCAAATCTCCTATCAGTGCGTGAGAAAGGATAATGTTTTGAACTGAAAATGGCAATGAAGAAGAGGGGAAATTTAGGGATGGAATTTGTTAAAAAAAGCTGTGGGTAAAGAAAATTATGTTCTAGAGGCCGGGTGAAAAAGACATTTTCCTCAACTTTTCTTTCACAATCCTCATTTCGTCCTCAAGAGCAATAACTCGCCTTTTTAAAAGTTTGATGTCTTCCTTTAAATCTGCAACTTCTTGCTCTAAAGTTTTGGGTTTCTCCTCTAAATCTATAACTTCCTGTTCGAGATTGTTAGGTTTTTCCTCTTCGTCAAACATTTCTCTATTCCTTCCTTTTTTATTATGTCTGTCTTTTTTCCACAAAATGGGTGGGTTTGTCAACTTCTCGGGGCATGTGGATTTCCCCTTTGAAAAAGCTACCCTCAGCCATGGCGATTTTCTGGGTCTGGATGTTTCCTGTGGCTTGTCCTTCTACCCTGATTTCGACATGTTCGGCTCCCATAATATTCCCGATCAATTTTCCCTCGATGATGACATGCCGGCTGTCGACATCTCCTTTGATATGTCCCCCTCTCTGAATCCAAACCAATCGGTCGCTTTTGACATTTCCGTCAACCTGACCTGCAATGCGCACACTCTCGATTCCAGAAATTGTCCCTTTATATTGTGTGCTTGCTGCAATGACAGATTCGTCACTTCCAATCTTATCTTCGAGACGCCTTTTTTTTATTTGTTGCATTTTATCCAAATGGGGAATTCTTCTATTTAGTCGTCTATCCATCCCCATTGTTCTTTATTTTGTCAGGCGTTTTGAGTGTTGTCAACTTTTGTTAACAGATAAACCCAGAATATATCTGAACATCCTCCAAAAGTTTACACCGCAAGAAAAGTTCGATTTTTTCTCTGAGAGAAAACTATGAATCGAGATGGCACAACACATGCAATCTAGAGTGTGTCTGAGGTGAAAATGATAAAAAAAAGTCAGCGTGGATTTACACTGTTGGAGCTTCTGATTTCGTTTGCAATTGTTGCGATTCTTCTTTTAGGAGCCGCTCAACTCACTCTTTATTCCTTGCATGTTAAAAGGACAAGTGATTGCAGCCTGGAATCCGCTGAGTTGGCATCTGATAAATTGGAATATTTAAAATCCTTCCCATTCGATAGTTCAGAACTTTTAGAAAACTCCAATGTAGAGAGGATCGAAAGCCAAAGAAGAAACGATGTTTTTCAGCGGGAGTGGACGATCTTTGATATTTCCTCGAATATGAAAAAAATCGAAATGGAGTGTTACTCGACGAGTTGTGTCCATAAAAAAGCTCGACTCGTTCTTTTATATTCTAAGGAGTTAGGATTCTAGGATGAAAAATACTCAAAGGGGATTTTCTTTATTGGAAGGTTTGATCAGTATGTTTTTGTTCCTGTTGATTGTGCTTTTTAGTCTCGAATGTTTTCTTTCTGTAAGAGAGCATTTTGCCGAACTTAAAGAATCTGAAACGGCGAATACGGCTGTTTATGCGGCTTTGGATAGGATGCGACGGGATTTGAGGGATGCAGGATTGGGCCTTACAGAAGCCATGGCGTTACAGGTTCTGGAGGGGGTATATGAAACCCACGGGATGTTGGTTGTTTTGAGCAAGGCGGAAGATATCGCCATTGGAGAGGCCTTAGCTTCTGGTCAGCAGAGAATTCCAACGCCTGATGCCAAAAGTATCAAAAGAGGTCAACAAATAGGCATTTTCAATCGCTATGGAGGTGAGGTGCACTCTGTTTCCTCGATAGATCAGAACAGCATTGTGATCGAATCGCCGCTTGTATCCAACTATTTGCAGGAAAACACAAGTGTGATCTTGTTGAGAAAGATTTCCCTTTTTTTAGATAAGGCCAAAGGAGTTATTCGGAGGAAGGTCAATGCCAGCCCCGCCCAGCCTTTACTCGAATCTGTGGCCTCGTTTGAATTTAACTATGTCAGAGATGCCAACTTGGTTAGGTTGGGTCTCATCCTGAAGCTAAATGAGGAGAAAATATATGAAACCACCGTGTTTCCGAAAAATACAGCGATGGCCTCGATTTTTAAGAAAAAATGAAAAAGAACACAAAGGAGCCCTAACGCTTATTTCTGTTTTTTTATTCGTTATTTTTTCAACGCTCGGACTTGGTATGCTCTATCTCACTCAGGTTTATCTCAAAACCTCGGCATACAGAAAAAATACCATGCTGTTGGAATATGCGTCAGAAAACGGCATCAAACAAGGTTACGATCAGCTCCATGGTCTTCTATCCATTGCCACATCACCAATTCTTCTTACAGAGACAGAGGTATCTCAACTATTAGATGATTCCCAAGTTCAAGGGAATGTAGCCGTACAAAGAGTGCTTGGATGTGGACTTCCTCTTGCCTTGGGGGATAGTTGGGAAAGACTCGATTGGGAAAGTCTTACAGACTTTCAGTTTTTGGGGCTCCGCGAGGAACTGGGATATTTTCTTGTCCAGTACAGAGGAATCATCGCCTCAACAGGAAGATTGCATGGTTTCAAACCAGAAAAAACATCTTTTCTCGATTCTGAATTGAGCATACTTGCAGGGCATATTCCTTTGCCTGCTTTCGCTTTTTTGTTGGACAAATCCATGACCTCGGAACAAAAAAGGACTTTTTTGGAGGCAAACAGTATCCATATGATCCCTTCCGAGCAAGTCGACCTTCCCGCTCCTATAGCTTTCTCTGAGGGAGGCCTTCTACCTCAGCAAGCTGTGCAACAATTGGCCAAAGCGCTAAAAATCGAGATCTTTCAGCCACAAGATCTTTCCGCCTCAAAACTCCGCTTGGCTCTTGGCCTTGATGTGAACAATGATCCTGTTCCCGATGGAGTTTACCTGATCCAAGATGATCTAGGATTAGGGGGTGTATTTGTCCAAGGAGATCTGGATGAAATGATCCTTGCCATCCAAGGCAATTCTCAAGTCATCCTGTTTCGACAAAGTCAGGAAATTTGGATATTAAAGTTCAGCCCGGCAGATAGTAAAACTTCTTTCATCAGTCCTGTCGGGAGCCAATCCTTTGATTATTGCCCTGTTGGAATAATCATTGTTAACGGAAAAATTCTATCCCTGGGCGGAGGTTATGAAGATGGATCAGGAAAGATTCTCATGGCCGTCCAGGAAGAACTGCCTTGTGTTTTGAGGGGAGTGAACTTAACGATTATATCTTCTGACGAGATAACGCTCTCTTCCCACTTGATATACGAGGGGGTGACATGGATGGATGGGGTGCCTTATGTCAAAGATTCCGATTCCCAACTGATCATCCATGCTGCCGGGAGGGATTTTTTGGATGGGGAGGAAAAGGCGGGAGAGATCATCATCGATGAAAATTCGCCTGAACAGTTGAAAGTCCATGCATCTATGACAGCATCCGGTGACGGTTTTACCGTCCTTGGCCAAGATAAAGAGGTTCAATTGCTTGGAAGTATCCAGGCCTCGGAACTGGCTTTGAATGAAAATGAAATCAGCATCAAGTTCGATGTTAGGTTTTTCCGCTCGAGCGAAAATATCTTTGAGAATATGCCTCTCACTGAAAAGCCGGTCTTGTACATTTCCTATTTTAGAACCACGGATTGGAGGGAAAATTTATGAAAGGATTCACGCTTCTAGAGGTTCTGGTTTTTTTTTCCATCTTCTCCATTTTGTTAGGATTAGCATCGATTTCTTTTCTGAATTCATCTGACAAATACAGGCTTCAAAAGGCTGTTTGGGAAATTCATGCCAAATTGAACTATGCTCGCTTTAAAGCAATTTTTAGTGGAACGAAATCTCGGGTTTTGTTTAATCCAACTGGTTACACAATCGAGAAATATGATCAAGATATGGGAGATTGGAAATTTGATATGGGAAATATCTTGGAGGGAGTTTATATCCAAGCCAATAACAATCCGCTGTTTCATCCCCACGGAACCGTTTCAAACCTTGTCTCCATAACCTTATCGAATTCTTGGGGAACCTACAAAATCACTCTTGCTATTTCTGGCAGAATCAAGATTGCAAAGATGTAGTGAATGAAAAAAAACATTTTTTTACAAATCCTATTGATTTTATAGAAACAATGGTGTATTATATCAGTGTGTCTGTTGCGCTGGCTGGACAGACTCCCTTCCAATAAATCCCTAACCCCCTTTTTGCTGATTCCCCCAAACAGCCAGCATCCCTTCTTTCAATTTTTCCTAATCTCTACGACTAATATATATGGCCCCGCTATGCTGGCTGGGCAGGGCTCCTGTCTCCTTTACCTTTCAAACCCGGCAAAATCCCCCAACAGCCAGCACCTCCCCCCTCTCAATTCTTTACGAAGACAATTTTTCCGTCGACGATGGTGTGAGTGACCTCAGCTTGAAGGATCTCAGCCTCCGGAATCTCCATTAGATTTCTATCAAAGACTGTGACATCCGCCAATTTTCCATCTTCAAGAGAGCCACGGATGTTATCCTCGAAGGTGGCATACGCATTGTTGATCGTGTAAGCTTTTAGCGCATCTTCGACTGAAATGCACTGGTCAGGGAACCATCCAGCATCGGGCGTGCCATTAAGAGTTTTTCGCGATACGGCCGCATAAATCAGATACTTGGGATGCATGTGATATAGCGCAGCGCTGGTTCCCGGCCAGTCCGACCCGAAACTGAGGATCGCACCATTGTCCAATAAAGACTTAAAGGCATAAGCCCCCTTACATCGTTCATGTCCGATCCTTTCCTCCATCCAGCGCATGTCATCGGAGATATGGTAGGGATTGACCTCAGCGATGACGTTCAGGGCTTTGAAGCGAGGAAAATCCTGGGGCCTGATGACCTGGGCATGAATGACCCTGAATCCAGTCAGGTCTTTTCCCTCGTTTTTAAGACGCTCGTACAGGTCAAGCATTTCTGCCACTCCTCTAGTTCCGATGGCATGAACATTGGGAACGAATCCTCCCTCGATGCCCACCTTTATAAGGTCGTACATTTTCTCCATGTTCCTGACTTTTTGATCGGGATCATCGGAAGTGTGGCGGCGCCAGTGACCGTAATTTTCGGGTTGGTCATTATAAGGTTCATAAAAAAGGGCTCCATGAGTTCCCATGATGCCGTCGATATAGCCTTTTAAGGCCCCATATCTCAGCCATGTATCTTTCTGTTTGGACTTGGGATGAAGTCCTATGGTTAGTTCCTGTTCTTTCAATTCTCCACCTCGAGCGAGATCAGGCCTCAGCCAAACACGGCATGTCAGTTCGCCGTTTTCTTGAAGTTCGATGAATCGCTTGGTTTGATCGGGCGTGGCTATGTCATGAATTTCTACCACTCCCGCTTCTCTGAGGGCCTTCAAAGCTGCGCGATTTTCATCCAGCATTCTTCTGTGAGATTTTGATTTGACCGCTTGCCGCAACTGTTTCAAGGCAGGGGTAGCGCCGAATATAATTCCTGTGGGCTTCCCATCTGGACTTATCTCCATTCCGTCTATGTTTTCACTTTCCATCCCGGCTGCTTTCAATGCTGCAGTGTTCGCCAACCATTCTTTGTAATCGAACCGGCAAAGCAAACAAGGATTATCAGGAGTTAATTCATCGATCATCGACCTATTGGGTCGCCAGGCCTCCCTATCTCCAGAGGTGTCTTCACCTGCATCTCCCAACTCCCACTGTTCGTATGCTCCCCAAAGGCCTCCTGTGATCCATTCTTCCTTTTCTAAAAATCCGGCCACACGACCGATCTCTTCCCTCAATCCTTTTTCATCCGATACCGTCATCAGATTGGCATCGATGATCAAGGACCCTGCTCGATTAAAATGGACGTGCCCATCGATAATCCCGGGGGTAACGAATTTACCCGCTAAATCGATAACCTCTGTTTTGTCTCCGATGTATTTTTTCACGTTTGCATTATCTAAGAGTACGGCCGTTATCTTTTTTCCGGTTATTGCAAGAGCTTTTGCCGAAGGCATGTCGACATCGGCTGTAAAGATCTCTCCATTCATCAGGACTAGATCGGCTGGTGCTATTTGCTCTTTTGTACAACTTGCTGAATTCAACAGCAGCAACAATGAAAAGAAAACACCCAAAATGGTGTGATGCAAACTTATTGATTTTTTCATTCTCCCTCCTCTGTGTTTTTCTTTTTTTACGGCTATATCAAGCACCGCAGATTATATCTCTGAATAAAAAAGAAAGTCAAAACCTGTCCGGCCAACCCACCCCTCCTTCTTTAAAGGAGGGGAATGAGAGTTGAAGCGCTGTGACAATGGTTCAAGTGTTGACAGCGATGCAGAAAATGAATGTAATGTAGGAGAAAAATCTAGGAGACATATATATTCTGAGTTTTGGAGGGGAGGACTAAGTGAAAAGTGCACAGAGAATTGGTGCGTCAATCATAGTATTGTTTCTACTATTCATATCACTCCATTTGTCTGGACAAGGAGCGGCGACGATTAAAATCGATTGGACCCATTATCACAACTATTCCGAAACCACCACCATCCTGAAGAATTTTGCGAATGGGCACAAAGATCTGTGTAAGCTTTATTCAATTGGAAAGAGCTATCAAGGGAAGGAGATTTGGTGCATGGAAATCACCGATTATTCAACCGGTGTTCCAGAAAACAAGCCTGGTATGTACATAGATGGCAATACACATGCTGGAGAGGTGAGTGGAGCTGAAGTATGTTTATATAATATCGAATATTTGCTGCACAATTTCGGCCAGGATCCACTGGTGACAAAGTTGTTGAAAAAACGAGTTTTTTATATTCTCCCCAAGATCAATCCCGATGGATCGGATTCTTATTTACGCAAACCTGCAGATTCGGTCGATCCCGATCTCAAGAAAGTTGACGACGATGAGGACGGATTGTGGGATGAAGATGGCCCAAATGATCTGAACGGCGATGGGATCATCTCCATTATGCGCATTCGCGATAAAAATGGGCCTTTAAAAACCTCTCAGAAAGATCCTCGGCTAATGGTACAGAAAGAAATCGATGGAAAAGGAGAGTGGCGGATAATCGCGTCAGAAGGTTTGGATGATGATAAGGATGGAAAAATCAATGAAGATCCACCGGGCAGAATCAGGACCGTGTCTAATCGGAATTATCCCGCTTTCTGGGCTCCAGAATGGATCCAATCCAGTGCCGGATCTTATCCTCTCTCGGAGCCGGAAGCCAAGGCTCAAATCGATTTTATTATTGCCCATCCCAATATCGCCGGAGTCCAAGCTCATCACACACACAGCGGAGTGATTTTGAGGCCTTATTGTAACCTGGGAGATGAGCACATCCCTGCCCAGGATATGCAGAATTTTATGGCCATCGGAGCACTCGGCACAAAAATCACCGGCTACCCTGTTTTATCGGTTTATAATGATTTCACGACAAATAAATCCAATCCGCGCCATGGCGTTTTTGTGGATTGGGCCTATGAGTATTTTGGTACGCTGGCTTTTACAACGGAAATATGGAAAGCCCCGGGTGAAACTGGAAGGTCGGTCTTTGAGGGGACAGATGAGAATATTGCGATGGCATGGAATGATAAGGAATTGGGCGGGAAGGGATTTATCAACTGGACAAGATATGACCATCCTCAATTTGGTGAGATCGAAATCGGAGGTTGGAATTCCAATTATTTCACTCAGAATCCTCCTCCAAAATTTATGGAGGAGGAGTGGAAGAAAAACTGCCTGTTTGAGCTCAAACATGCAGAAATGCTCCCTTCCCTGCAAATCGAAAAAATCGGCAAAGAGTCACTGGGAGACAACTTATTCCGGTTGACAGTTGAGGTCGTGAATGAGGGATTTTTGCCAACCTATGTCACGCAGAAAGCTATCCAGAATCGATTGGCAAAACCAGTGGTCATCACTCTGAAACTGGAAGGAGCCGAACTGCTGATCGGGAAGCCGAAGGTTGAATTGGGGTATATCGAAGGGAACACCCCGCTATCTACCGGATCGAGAAATCGTCGGAGCTCTGATCCCCAAAACAAAAAGACTGTACAGTGGTTGGTCAGAGTGAAAGATAAGGGTGCTGTGGCGCATGTGTTGGTAAAGTCTCAAAAAGCGGGCACAACAAAAAAGAAGGTTTCATTTTAAAAAGGAGGGGAGACTATGTTTGAAAAAAAACCTTGGCAATTTTTCCGAATTTGTTGTTTTGTCGTTATCTTATTCTACGCTATCCCAGCCATCTCCATGGATCAGGGAGTGGCTGCTGTGGATGATAGCCAAAATATCTTGCCCGAAAAAGAGAGGGCGCAGGTGATGAATAACTGGTTGAAGTGGCGTTTGGAAAATATCATTCCAGAGCTGATGCGGAGGGAAGGAATCGATATGTGGCTCGTGATCAACCGAGAATACAATGAGGACCCTGTCTATATGAGTCTTGTGCCTGAACCTGTGATGTATGCGAGAAGAACTTCGATCCTTATCTTTCATGATCGGGGGAAGGAACTGGGAGTGGATCAACTGAGCGGAAGCTACTACGGAATGGGGGAGTGGTATAAATCAACATGGGTAGATAAAAAAAAGCTCCAGTTCGAAAGTTTGGCAGATTTCATTAAAAAACGAGATCCAAATAAAATCGGCATTAATGTATCTTCGAGGTGGGCTTTTGGGGATGGATTAAGCGTGGCTTTGAAGAAAAAACTGGAAGAGGCCCTGGGGTCAGAATTATCCTCCAGGTTCGTATCAGCCGAAAACCTTTGTGTAGGATGGCTCGAAAGCCGGAGCCCGATGGAGTTGAGTGCTTACCGACATATTTGTGGGATCGTACATGATATCATAGGGGAATTTTTTTCGAACAGGGTTATCACTCCTGACATTACCACGACCGATGAAGTTGTCTGGTGGATAAGGGATAAATTCCGAGAATTGAAATTGGACACATGGTTCCAACCCTCGATCTCTATCCAAAGGCACAAGAGTGAAGCCGCAAAATACAGTGATGACAGAAACATTATCCGCAGAGGAGACCTCCTTCACTGTGATGTGGGAATTAAATATCTGGGAATGTGTACCGATATGCAGTGGCAGGCATATGTGTGCAAAGTAGGCGAAGTGGATGCGCCCGATGGTTTGCGGGAAGCGTTACGGCGGGCCAATCGAGTCGGGGAAATTTTCATGAATGAATTCCAATACGGAAAGCCGGGACAGGAGATCACAGATTCTGCGATGAAAAAAGCTGATAACGAGGGTTTAAGACCGCTCATTTACACACACCCTGTTGGATTTCATGGACATGGAGCAGGCTGTCAGTTAGACGCTCGGCCTCTGGAAAGGGCTCCTGAGGGGATCGAGAAACAGATGGAATATCCTCTGTATTATGACACAGTCTATGCGATCGAATTCAGCAGCACATCGAGCGTAGCGGAGTGGGATGGTCAGGACGTGCGGATCGGGTTTGAAGAAAACGGAGTTTTTACCTTAGAGGGTTGCAAGTGGGTCGATGGTCATCAGATCGATTTGTTATTGATCAAATAGATTAGATTAAAAAAAGAAATGGATAAAAAAGAAAAAATCATCCTGATCATCATTCTTCTGCTGGCTCTGGTAGTACGCACGGTACATTGGTTAGACGTTCGGGAAGATCCGTTCTTTGCCCAGCTGGTTATGGACAGTGAGGAATATGATCGATGGGCAATAGAAATAGCGGAAGGAAACTGGCTGGGTTCGGAAGTTTTCTTCCAAGCTCCTTTGTATCCCTATTTTCTTGCTGTCGTTTACTCATTGTTTGGTCATTCTCTGGACGCCGTATACCTTATCCAGATTGTGATCTGTCTTTTGGGAATCTATGCCCTTTACCGTGCAGGAATAAAGCTTGCCGGGGAAAAAGTTGGGCTTGCCGCTGCGGCTCTCTCAGCCTTCTATGGCGTATATCTGTTTTATGATGTTCAGCTGCTCAAGGAGTCCTTGGCCGTTACACTGGTGTGTATTTTGCTCTGGGTTCTTGCTGAAGCGAGAGAGAGTAAAGGATTAACTTTGTGGATTTGGGCAGGGGTAATCTGTGGATTCTTGTCTTTATTACGTGAAAATATGCTCCTGATCGTGCCTTTTCTGCTTCTTCTTGCCATCCGTCCCCGGGAGAGGTTCTCTGCCTTCTTCCTCCGCAGCCTCGTTTTAATATTAGGGACAGGGATAGTCCTTGTCCCAGTGGCCTATCGCAATTGGAAAGTGGGAGGAAATTTTTTGCCTACAACATTCCAAGGAGGCGTGAATTTTTATATCGGGAACAATCCCCAAGCGAATGGAACATACCAACCTCTATCGCCGGGTAAGCAAGTCCCTTCCTATGAAAGAACCGAACCCATCCGGCTTGCAGAAAAAGAGTTGGGAAGGCAACTTGAACCTTATGAGGTCTCCAATTTTTGGCTGCGAAAATCCATTGACTGGGCAAAAAAGAATCCTGCCGATTTCTTGAAGCTTCAGGCAAAAAAAGCCCAGATGTTCTGGAGTTGGTATGAGTGGCCGGATGCGGTCGATTATTACTATGTCAAACAGACATCTATCATCTATAAATTGCCTCTCCTCGAATTTGGCAGCATATCCTTTTTGGCGCTCATCGGATTGTGGTTTATTAGACGTCGGCTCCATGCGTTTTTTCCAGTTCTATTGTTTGTCGTGATGTGGATGGCCTCGACCGCTGTGTTTTTTCTCTTTTCCCGATACAGGTTACCTGCGGTTCCGGGATTAATTCTAATAGGAGCTGCAGGGATTGGGTCCGTTTTTGCATATTGGAATCAAAATCGAAAGCAAAGTGTGATTGTTCTGGGGCTTGTTGTTTTGGCCTTGGGAGCGCCTCTTTTTGTGAATCCAAAACCGAAGGAAGACCTTGTGTTTTATAACTTGGCTTTGGTCTACCAAAAAATGGGAAACACAGCCAAAGCCGTGCAGAACTACAAGAATGCCTATTCCGCTAATCCTAATGATTTTCTCTCCTGTATTAATCTCGGAAATCTTTCTGCTGATCAGAAAAGATGGGATGAAGCTCTGGCCTGGTATAAAAAAGCGGAGGCCATCGAATCAAAAGCAGAGGGAGTTCACGTCAATATCGGCAACGCGTACGTTGCGCTGGGAAAGTACGATGAAGCTGAAAAAGCGTTCGATAGAGCTTTTACGATAAATCCCGAAAACATCGAAGCCCTTCACAACAAAGCCATTTTGCTTGCCATGAAAAAGCAATATCGAGATGCGCTCGAAATCAATGAGAGAGTGCTTCAGCTAGCCCCCGATTGGCCTCCGGCAATTCGCTTCCGTGAGCGGTTAAATCAAATCTGGAAAGAAAAATAATCAAGGGGGGCTAAAGGTCTAGTTCGGCAATGATGTGAGTCGCTCCTGAAAACTTTTCTGTAACAAAGAGCACATACCGGATGTCCACACTGATTGTTCGCTGAAGCTCAGGGATAACTAAGTAGTCTCCGGTCACACTCTCGTATGTCATGTCAAAAATGATCCCGATCTGTTCTCCCTTGGCATTTATTGTTGGCGAACCAGAGTTCCCCCCTGTTACATTGGTGGTGTTTAGAAAACAGACGGGAATATCGTTGAGTTTTTCGTCGACATATTGTCCGAAATCCTTCTTTTCATGAAGATCTTTTAATTTGGCAGGTACATAGAAAGGGAATTCTCCAGTTTCTTTCTCTATAACTCCCCCCAAGGTCGTTTGGGGATTGTAGAAAACAGCATCCCTTGGAGTGTATCCTTTGATAAAACCATAGGTGAAACGTATTGTCGAGTTGGCATCCGGCGCGATCCTGCCCTTTCTTTGATCGAGCAGGCCGCCCAAATAGATTTTCTTGAGATCCGAATTTTCTTGACTGAGGACTTTGCTCTCCTCCCTGAGTTCTTTCATCTCGTTTTCAAGATCAGCGGCTAGTTTTAATAATGGGTCGTCGAGTTCGAGGAGTTCCTCAGGCTTCATTTCAATGAGTTTGAGACACACTCCCTTGTCATCGAGAGATGTCTTATCGTAGAGATTATTCACATATTGTTCGATAGACTCGTTTGAAGGTTTGACCAGAAGATTCTTGAAAGCTTTGGGGATCTGTTCCCATGGATAATCCACCAGGCTTTTGAGCCGGTAGGTTAAGAAAGCTCTGTCTGTTTTAAGATCATACCCTTTCTCGGCAAGCTCGATGTTTTGTTTGATGTCGAATATATCCCTCTCTTGAAATCCGGGTTCTCTCTCGATATCTGGTTTTTGTCTTTCTTCAGCTGTTCTGTAGACTGTGTGGGCCTGCGCTAGGAGCGCTGATCCCAGGCGAGAACTCACGAACTGGCTGATCAAATTGCTTTTTTCTGAATGAATTCTGTATTTCTTCATGAAAGTTTCTATGTATTGAAGAACCCTTGCATACTTTTTCTGCCTATCTGAGTCTTGATTCACCCAATCCAGGAATGCCTTCTCCTGATCAATTTTCTTATCAAGAATAGCAATGTTTTCCATCCCCTCGATTTTTCCCCTGTAATTTTTAAGCGAGTTATTCAGGCCTTTGATACTCCTTGCATATTTTATCTGAATATCTCTGCGGTTTTCTCCAGCTTTTTCCAGAAAGTTAATGATATCGGCATATAGGGTTATCCTCTTTTTTATGTCGTCGATATCAGATTCCAGTTCCGAGAGGGTATAGTTGCGGTAAGTTCTTCCGGGGAATCCCATGACAAAAGAAAAATCGTCTTCCTGGAATCCCTCCAGAGAAATTTTCATGATCGACTTGGGTTGGTAGGGGATATTGTCCGGACTGAAATCCACACCGATGTTATTTTTCGACACATAAGCTCTGAAGAAGGCAAAATCGCAAGTATGCCGTGGCCACATCCAGTTATCGATATCACCTCCATAGTTACCGAGATCTCTTGGAGGAGCATAAACGATCCGGATATCCTTTAATCTTTTGAACAGAAAGAGATAGTATTGGTTGCCACCGTACATGCTGGCCACTCTTGCACGGATATCCTTTCCTTGTTTTTCGGCCTCTGCAATGATATTCTTTTTCGCTTTTTCTAAGGCTTCATATTTCTGACGGTAGGACATGGAAGTTTTGAGTACAGAAATGACACGTGCCGTGATTTCTTCATATCCGAGCAGCACATCTGCGTGAGAGCCTTTGGAGGGGATTTCTTCTTCGTTTGTCCAGGCGATGAATCCATTTTGTATATAATCCTTTTCGGAAGTCGAAGCACGTTGAAGTGCCCCAAAGGCAACATGGTGATTAGTGAGGATCAGCCCTTCCTTGCTGACAAATTCTCCACTCCCTCCACCAAGGTGGACAACGGCACTCATCAAACCAGTCCCATCCTTTTTATATAAATCAGAAGGATTCATTTGGAGGCCCAGCGATTTCAAGTTTAGATCTGCCATCTGGTGAGGCATCCACATGCCTTCATCTGCAGGCGAGGGCATAATCAGGGAGAGGATAAAGGGAATGAATAAAAATAATTTTCGAAGTTTCATCGTTTGCTCTCCTACTTTTTCAGTGATCTCTATTCGTCATGGAAAACAAAGTACTATAGTAAAAGAATTCCAAAAGCACAAGTCATGAGATGAAGCGGAGGCTCTTAGGCTCCCTTTCCATATGATAGACGATGATACCCTGGAGGGTTTTGCGAATAGCCTTCAGTTTCTCACGTTCTATGGGGAGTTCTGTCTTTCCGGGAGGAGGATTGTTCTTCACCCACATGAGGAACTCGTTTAACTCTGGTTGTATTTCCTCTTTTTTATGAAAGGCACAGCTTGTGCAATACGCGCCTTCTTTTTTTGATGAAAGCCAAGCCAATTCCGTGATTTCTTTCCGGCATCTCCGGCAATTTTTAAAGCTCGGTAGGAAACCATTGATTTTGAGAATCCATACCTCGAAATAGGCTCCCAATAAATCCAAGTCGCCTCCTTCTTTCATGGCTTTGAGGCTGGATTCTAAAAGGCGGAAAAGAATATCGTCCTTTTCCCTTGAGGGAAAAAATTCCTCGATGAGTTCGGAAAAATAGCTGAGAATAAATGCTCTGTCCAGATCTCTTTGAAGGTCGAAGTTGGACTCGATAAGGTCGCAGTTGTTCAGCACAACCAGGTCTTTGTGTTCCTTTTCGTAATAATGGAGTTTAACGTGGGAGAGAGGTTCAAGGCCGCTTCCAAAACGGTTCCCGAATTTTCGTGCTCCCTTGGCTATCCCTTTGACGATCCCCTTGTTTTTAGCAAAAAAGACAACGATCTTATCCTGTTCTCCCACATGGAAAGTTCTCAGGATAAAAGCTTCGGATTGTTCCAGTGGCATCGGAGGTTAAGCGAGATAGGTTAGGAATAGGGTACCAAGCCCGAGGAAGGTCAGGAATCCCATAGAATCTGTACACATAGTGAGAAGGTTGACCGATCCAAGTGCCGGATCGAGACGGAGCAGTTTTAGAAGAAGAGGAATAAGGGTTCCAACCAGAGCAGCAACAAACAGATTGACTACGCAGGCAATTCCCAGTACCAAACCGAAATAGAGATTGCCGATGAGTACATAGGAAAGTCCACCTAGAATGGATCCTATGATGATGCCGTTTCCTATCCCGACCATGAGCTCTTTAAATAAGGCCTTTCTGGCAGAAAACCAGTCAATCTGTCCGATCGCGATTTCGCGCACCATTATCGCGATTGTTTGGTTCCCGGCTATTCCACCCAACGCTGCAACCAGAGGCATAAAAACAGCCAATTCGATCACCTTTTCGATCGTGCCTGTGAAATTTTTAACTACCAAGGGCGCCAATGATGCGGTCAAAAGGCTGAATAGAAGAAAAGGGAGTCTTTTTTTGAGAGAGGTAAAGGCGCTGTCCTGGACTCGATCTGAGGTGTCCAATGATACCATTTTGTACATGTCTTCGGTTGCCTCTTTATCGATAACATCGATAATGTCATCGACTGTCACCACACCGACAAGCTTGTTTTCTGTGTCTACAACAGGGATAGCCACAAGATTATAGGAAGCGACATTTCGCGCCACAACTTCCTGGTCAGTTTCGGTGTGGACGCTGATGATTTCCTTTGTCATGATCTGTTTTAGCGGTGTGTTGGGGCGAGCGAAAAGAAGTTGCCTCAAAGAAACCACACCCACCAGCCGTTCTTGGTCATCTATGACATAAAGATAAAACGCGGATTCCACGTCCCCTTCCAATTGCATAGCGGTGGTAGTATCAGAGACATTCGTGTTTTCGTTGAGAGCGTAGAAGTTGGGAGACATGATTCGCCCGGCAGTTTCTTCTTCGTAGAGCAGGAGTTCCTTGACATCTTCAGAAGGTTTTTCCTCCATAGCTGCAAGGACAGCGTATTGCATATCCTCGGGCAAAGGCTGGAGAATGGGGGGGACATCGTCGGGAGGAATTTCTTGGAAGATCTCAGATATTTGTTCAACAGGCAATTCCTTCAGCATATCCGCGGCATCTTCGGGATCGAGTTCGCTGAGGACTTCGCCTCCTTTCTCCTTGTCCTTTTCGTAGATGGTGTTAAATAGAGTGAGTCTTTCCCTAATAATAAGGTGATTCATTAGGGAAGCGATGTCTGCAGCATGGAAGTTTTTTACTAGGTTCCACAAGCGGGGTAGAGCTCCCATGTTGATGAACTTTCGGATTGAACTGATGACCAATCTCAACGCATCGACTTTCATTTCACTTCCCTAGGGATATCGCCAATCACGATAGCACAAATCATTTCTAGTGTAAATTGAAAAGATGATTTCCTGTTTAACAAAGGAAAAAGGAAATTGGACTTATTTTTTGTTATAAAAATACTTGTTCGTCTCGAGAGTGATCACACTGCTGAGTCCTATCAACCCGACAAGATTGGGGAAAGCCATCAGCCCGTTCATGATGTCCGAAACTCTCCAGACGATCTCGAGCTTCAGCATGGCTCCAATCCCGACAAAAATGACAAAAATAATGCGGTAGCCTTTGACAGCTCTTTCTGAAAACAAGTATTCGACAGATTTCTCACCGTAATAACACCAACCCAATATGGTTGAATAGGCAAAACAAATCAAACTTACTGTCACGACAAACCCGCCGAATCCTCCGGGAAGGAATGTGTCGAATACGATCGTTGTGAGTTCTGCACCTGTGTATCCCGATTTCCATAGATCAGAGGTAAGTATGACAATCCCGGTCATTGTGCATACCACGAGGGTATCGATAAAAGTTTGGGTCATAGAAACCAGTGCCTGTTTGACGGGGTTCGGAGTTTTTGCTGCGGCAGCGGCTATCGGCGCTGAGCCAAGTCCAGATTCGTTGGAAAAAACACCTTTGGACACCCCCATACGGATTGTGTGCATGACAGTTGCGCCCAAAAAACCACCAGAGGCAGCTGTGGGTGTGAAGGCTGATCTAAAGATCAGGGCAAAGATTTGAGGGATATCTGCGATTTTCATGATCAGGATGATTGTCGCTCCCAAGACATACACGATTATCATTAAGGGCACGAGGACTTGGGTGACTTTGGCGATGCTTTTGATTCCTCCGAGAACCACCATAGCTGTGAAAGTAGCAAGAATGAGTCCTGTAACCCAATAGGGTAGTCCCAAAGTCGTTTTGACAGAATCAGCGACGGAGTTTGATTGAACCATGTTCCCGATACCGAAGGCAGCCAGAAATGCAAACACTGCAAATAGCACACCGAGCCATTTTGCTTTGAGTCCCTTCGAAAGGTAATACATCGGCCCACCGCTCATGGTTCCAAATTCATCTTTCTCTCTGTATTTGATTGCCAAAACCGCCTCAGAATATTTGGTGGCCATTCCAAAAATACCTGTGACCCACATCCAGAAAAGAGCTCCCGGACCGCCCACAACGATGGCAATGGCAACACCTACAATATTCCCTGTTCCTACCGTCGCCGCTAGGGCTGTCATCAGTGCTTGGAAATGGGAAATGTCACCCTTTTCTTGGTCGTCTTCTTTTCTCTTGATAAAGGCAAGATAAAGGGAAGAAAAAAGACCTCTTATCTGAAGTCCTCTTAATCGGATGGTTAGAAAAATGCCTGTTCCTACCAAAAGGATGATGAGTGGAAGACCCCAAATGTAATCTCTGATCTGGGTCAAGATGGTGAGTAATTGACTTTCCATTTTATTTCCGTTTGCCCAAAACTAAAAAATTTTTCCTATTATAGCAATCAGCAGGACCTCGGTCTATTTCTTTTTAAATTTGGCTCGCCAAAGATAAAAATTGCCAATGCCGACCCACCCCACGCCAACCCGCCCCATGCCAACATTAAGGTTTATATAAACTTGAAAAATGTATTCTTGTAAATGAATGTTGAATCGGCCTTTTTTATAAATATTTCAGGTGAATGCCCTGGATTATTTACGAACCGAGATTGATGCACCGACGAGGGAGTGGCCCATGAAGCTGTAGTGAACTACCGCAAATGGGCTGCAACGAAGTCGGTGTGGTGAGATCGGTTTGCCCGAAGGGTAAAAACTGCTGATTGTTGATTTTAGCAAATTTAAATATTTTATTATGTTGTAAATGAATGATGGAATCGGCAGTTTTTATAAATATTTCAGGGAGTTAGCCGAGGAAGGAGATTCCTAGCCCCTTGATTTTTTCTTCAAGGGCCTTGTTGTCTAATTTAAGCTCGGATGCCGCTTTTGGAATATCCCATTGATACTTGAGCAAGGCTTTGTGGATGTACTCTTTCTCGAACTGTTCCTTTGCTTGACCAAGAGATTGGCTTTCATCCACCGTAGAAAAGAACTGCGTTTCAATCGGTTCAACAAGAAGGGATAGATGGGTAGATCTTATTTTTCTCTCTTGTACCATGATGACGAATCTTTCGATCACATTGATCAGCTCGCTTACATTCCCAGGCCACGAATAATTGATGAAGGCTTTCTTCGCCTCTTCGTCCATGGTTTTTTGTTTTTTCCCATACTCTTTAGCAAAATATTTCAGGAAGTAATCGATCAGCAGCGGGATATCTTCCTTTCGTTCCTGTAAGGGCGGAATAGCCATTGGAATTATGTTGAGCTTGAAAAAGAGGTCTTCTCTGAATTTTGAAGCGGCGATACGCTCTCTAAGATTTTTGTGTGTTGATGCAATTAACCGGACATCTGAAGTGACGGATTCCGTTGAGCCCAAGGGTTCGAACCTTTGCTCTTCGATATAGCGGACCAGTTTGGCTTGGGTTTTGAGGCTCATTTCACCTATTTCATCGAGAAAGAGCGATCCTCCGTCAGCAAGAAGGATTTTCCCCTTTTTTCCCTGTTCTGATTTATCCCTTTTTCTCCTTGCAAAGCCGAACAATTCCCCTTCGATGAGATCATCTGGAATGGCAGCAGAATTGATCTGTATAAATCTTTTATGTCTCCTCGGACTTTGTTGATGGATCAGACGTGCGACGAGCTCTTTTCCTGTCCCTGTCTCCCCGTATATCAGCACTCGGCCATCGGTGGGAGCAGCTAATCCAATCTCATTTTTTAGTTTTTGGATGGCGGGGCTTTCTCCGATCAGATGATATTGGCCTTTTACCCTTTCCCGCAGCTGAATATTTTCTTCCTCGAGCTTTTTCTGACGAAGAGCATTTTTAATGGTCAAAACAACTTTTTCCAAAGATAATGGCTTTTCTAAAAAATCAAAAGCACCCAATTTGGTGGCCTTTACAGCCGTTGCAATGGATCCATGTCCCGAAATCATGACCACTTGAGAATTATCTTCAGAGGTTTTTATTTTTTCAAGGACATCGAGACCACTCATTTGTGGAAGCCAGATATCGAGAAGAACCAGATCAAAATTTTCGTTTTTTAGAATTTCGAGACCTGTTTCACCTGTATCAGTTGTTGTGACAGCAAACCCTTCATCCTCGAGGATGCCCCTTAGGGAAGACCTTATCCCCGCCTCATCATCGATCACTAGAATTTTGTCTTTTATCATGTCGGTATCTGGATAATAAATTTTGCGCCGTGAGGTTTGTTGGCCTCCACCTCAATGGAACCTTTGTGCTCACTAACGACTTGATTGACTATGGCTAGACCGAGGCCTGTGCCTTTCTTTTTCGTTGAATAGTGGGGATGGAATAACCGTTCTCTTTCTTTTTGTGGAATCCCGGGTCCAAAGTCGGCAATCTCGATATTCACCCGGTGCTGAATCTTGTCGAATAATGTGCTAATACGGATTTTCCCCTTTTTGTTCATCGCGTCGATAGCATTGTCGATCAGGTTGATAAAAACACGTCTTATTTGATCGGAATCGATCATGAGGGGAGTGGGGATATCTGGTGAAAATTTCGTCTCGAATTCTATCTCGGAGAATATGCCCGTGAACAAAGAGATCGTTTGTTCGATAATCAAGTGAAGGTCAGCCGATTGGAGGCGGATGCTGGGCATACGAGCAAAATTCGAGAACTCATCAACAAGAGATTTTATTGTGCGTGCTTCTTGGACGATAGTATTGGCGCCTTCTTCGATGATTTTGTTCGAACGACGTTTGTTCACTTTCAAATTCTTGATGATCCTTTCAGCTGAGAGCTGGATAGGCGTGAGTGGATTTTTAATCTCATGGGCAACCCGTTGGGCAATCTCTTTCCACGCAGATATTTTTTGGGCCTTGATAAGTTGAGTTAGGTTATCAAGAACGACTATCATACCCGAGAATTCGGAGTCCGCTCTTCTCAACGGGGACAATGTCAAAGCCAAAGTTACATTCTGAGTATCGAAGTTTATATTTATTTCCTTATCAGAAACTTTGTGCTTTTTCTGGAGTCCTCTCTCGATATTTCCCACGATTTCGCCGTAATTGTCGTTGTTGAGCACATCTTTGTAGCCCTTTCCGATCAAGTTTCTCTGTTTGAGGCCGAGCATATCACGAGCTGTAGGATTGATTGTTGTGAGTATGCCTTGCGCATCCAGAGTTATAACACCCGTGGTGATGTTGTTGAGGACTGTCTCGATATACTGCTTTCGTCCTTCCAGTTCGGCTGTTTTTTG
>Ga0114922_10001532_pt1 | contig 22041 bp, 20 predicted proteins | sample AartaG_FD_100975 | JGI IMG/M metagenome (GOLD analysis project Ga0114922, IMG submission 100975) | Deep subsurface microbial communities from Aarhus Bay to uncover new lineages of life (NeLLi) - Aarhus_00045 metaG | ecosystem: Environmental > Aquatic > Marine > Oceanic > Sediment | place... | reverse complement strand
TCAAAATAAAATCCATAATCTTTGAAGACAACCACATATAATATGACAACTCTAACTCCTTAAAACAAAATCGATTAATTTCTACCAATATTTCACAATCTTCAAATCATTCATCCTGTTCTTGAAAAAGCCCGGACACTAATGAACTGAGATTTTAAGTCATTTATGGAGATTATCTTTTTTCTTTCATTAAGCCCTCCAATAGATTTATGGTAATCAATCATCTCATTAAGAACAATACTCTATGTAACTCATGATGCTACCCTTTTCGGAAATACTTATTTTTATTATATGTTAATCATTTAAAAAGTCAACATAAAAACAACAATATTAATTATCCTTATTTATTTTTAAACGGCAGAAAGGTCATGAAATCGGCGTGATGCACAATATAGGCTTCGGTGGTGCGCTTGAACAGATCGCCCTCGCCGGCATGGGCGGCAATGATATGGCAGACCTTGTCCGGCACACAGCACTGCATTGCCAGGCCAACTCCGGAGAACGGGTGACGGACATACCGGCCATAGGTTGAGACTACAGCCTTGCCGTCTTTTTTATCATATTCCAGAAGCTTGCCAACATCGGCTAAAATAGCCCCCGAGACAACCACATCGAGATCAACAGGCAGATTATCGCCAAAAAATTTCTGCATCGATTTAGCCGCAGTGTATGATATATGCACCACCGCCCGCTTATGCTCCATGAATGTGACCGGGCAGTATTTTACCAGAAGGGTAAATGGTATCTCGTTTAAATCGTCCGCGGTCAGCTTGCTTTGCTTCAGCGCCAGTTCCCAGGTATCGGCGGTTTGTTTCCGCAGGATTTCGTCCTTAATCCATTCCAGCTCCGGCCAGAGTTTGTAAACATCATCAGACATAATCATCTCCTGTGCTTTATTATTGTCAATTTATAAGCAAAATAAGTAGAATATGAATGAATTGTCAATGAATGTTTGTGGAGGGATTGTTTGTAAAATTATAAAAATAACCTCTAATTTAAACAGATCATTAACGGAATTTGATTTTTATTTTGTCCAGTTTTTCAAATTCCACTAACTGGTCATAGGCGCTTGATGGAATTCGCTCCAATATCCTGTTTTTGGAGATGACTACAATATGGTATTTATCGTTGAACTGTTGCCTGAAAGTCTGAATCCTCTTTAGACCACCCTGAGGCGCAAATGAAGTAATCGGTTCAACAATAATAACCTTTCTCTGGAAACGCCTGTTCAAGATTATAAAATTGGGTACGTATTTAAACGGCTTGGGTCCATCGCCATCGATTATGAATGTTTCAGTCTTGATCGAATACGCGAGGTTTTGATCCTCAAGCCATTTTTGTACTGTCTCTATAATTTTAGCCATGATAATCTTATATTTTAAACCATCGCACGATAACACAGAAAGCAAAGTTTATATTTGCATGCTTTTATCCGGAAAAGCTGTCTTATCTTAAAGAATAATCCGGAATCCTCTCTGATTATACAAGCCGTTTATTTATCTTTATCGTCAACAACCTCAAAGTCGGCGTCGACAGCTCCCTCATCATCCTTGCCTTTTGTATCTTCGGCAGATGGCCGCTCACCACCGGGAGGCGCTCCAGCGTCTGCCTGCTGGTCTGCGCCTGCCTGTCCGGTTTCAGCAGAAGCCTTTTTATAAATCTCCTCGGCCAGTTTGTGAGAGGCGGTCATTACTTCCTCGGCAGTTTTATTTATGGTTTCAACATCTTCGGTTTTCAACGCCTCTTTGCAATTGTTAATCGCCTGTTCGATTTTGGTTTTATCATCATCAGCAAGTTTGTCGGCGTATTCCTTGAGCGATTTTTCGGTGGAGTAAATAATTGAATCAGCCTTGTTCTTGGCCTCAATAAGCTCGCGATGTTTTTTATCCTCTTCGCTGTGAGCTTCAGCATCCTTCTTCATTTTATCGATCTCAGATTCAGACAAACCGGAGGATGACTCGATTTTAATCGACTGCTCTTTGCCCGTTCCCAGGTCTTTCGCTGAAACATGCATAATGCCGTTAGCGTCAATATCGAAAGTCACCTCAATTTGCGGAATGCCCCTGGGAGCCGGCGGTATGCCAACCAGATCAAACCGACCCAGAGTACGGTTATGGATCGCCATTTCGCGTTCGCCCTGAAGCACATGGATGGAAACCGCCGGCTGGTTGTCAGCCGCAGTTGAGAATATCTGCGTCTTTTTCGTCGGGATGGTAATATTACGTTCGATAAGCTTTGTAAATACGCTGCCAAGTGTCTCAATCCCCAGGGAAAGAGGCGTTACATCCAGAAGCAGTACATCCTTAACATCACCGGCCAAAACACCGGCCTGGATAGCCGCCCCGATAGCCACTACCTCATCAGGATTGACGCCCTTGTGAGGCTCTCTTCCAAACAGCTCTTTGACAATCTCCTGCACTTTAGGCATACGGGTCATGCCGCCGACTAATATTACCTCCTGTATATCACCCGGTGAAAGCTTGGCATCGGCCAAAGCCTGCCGGCATGGCTCGACTGTCCGCTGAATCAGGTCATCGCAAAGCTGTTCTAATTTAGCGCGTGTAAGTGATATATCCAGATGTTTGGGACCGGACTGATCGGCGGTAATAAAGGGCAGGTTGATATTGGTCTGCATTGTGGATGAAAGTTCGCATTTAGCTTTTTCGGAGGCCTCTTTCAACCGTTGAAGAGCCATTCTGTCCTGGCGAAGATCAATGCCCTGGTCCTTTTTAAATTCATCGGCAAGATAATCGATGATCCGATGATCGAAATCATCGCCCCCAAGATGACCATCGCCGTTGGTGGAGCGCACCTCGAATACACCATCGCCCAGCTCAAGTATAGAAATATCAAAAGTGCCGCCACCCAAATCATAGACTGCGATTTTCTGATCTTTTTTCTTCTCAAGACCATAGGCTAAAGATGCCGCAGTCGGCTCGTTTATTATCCTTAAGACCTCAAGCCCGGCGATTTCACCGGCATCTTTGGTTGCCTGCCGCTGGCTGTCATTAAAATAAGCCGGAACCGTAATTACAGCCTGTGTCACCTTTTCGCCAAGGTAATCCTCGGCCGCTTTTTTAAGGTACTGCAAAATCATAGCTGAAATTTCCGGCGGAGCATAATCTTTACCAAGAGCCACCACCCGTACAACATCATTGGGACCGGGTATGATTTTATAGGAGACGATTTTCTCCTCTGACGACACCTCTGCGTAGCGGCGTCCCATAAACCGCTTAATAGAAAAGATCGTATTCTCAGGATTTGTTATCGCCTGTCTCTTGGCAGTTTGGCCAACAAGCCGCTCGCCGGTTTTAGTGAAGGCCACTATCGATGATGTTGTCCGTGAGCCGTCCGTATTGGGAATTACTTTCGCCTCGCCGGCTTCCATAACTGCAACGCAGGAATTGGTAGTACCAAGATCAATACCTATTACTTTTGACATTTTATTTTAACTCCTATTTAAATTCATAATTAATACTTACGTAACAAATTTATATAATACATCCTTTAAAAAAATGCAAGAGGGCAAAATCAAAATAATATTAAAAACCAACAGCTTTTTCATCTTCTAATCTAAAACTATAAATGTCAAATTAATTGCATAGTCTACAATGGCAAATCATTATCATCGTCATCAACAGGGCTTTCTTCATTGAACTCGATTTCTCCAATCTCAGATACTGGCAAACCTTTTTGCTTTCTTAGCGCTTCTATTTTATCAAGCGGTTTTTGAAGCTGGTTTTTCCGGGTTGTAACAAGCTTATCATATTCTCTTTGAGCAGCCTCAATGCGCTTTCCCATATTATCCATACTCTGTATGAACAGCTGCCATTGTTTTTCAAAACCACCCATTAAAGATATAATCTGCCCAGCTGCCTTCTCCAGATTAAAATTATCGACAGCCTTCCGGATAACAGCCAGAATGCCAAAAAGGTTCAGTGGCCCACACAAAGCCACGTTATTTTTCATTGCCTCATCCATTATAAACCTGTCGGTTTCAATTATAAATGAGTAAACCGCCTCAACGGGGATAAAAACAATGACCATATCGATGGTTTTGTCTTCTTTGCTGATATAGCTACGCCCCTTAACATCTCTTATATGCTTCCGAACATCTTTAAAGAACTGCGATCTAAATCTATCTTTTTCAACATCATTTTGCTCATTCAGGTATTTTTTATAATTATCCAGAGGAAATTTGACATCCATATTAACAATATAGTCATTCGATAATGGGAATGTAAAATCGGGCCGAGTCTGAGAATATTGCAAAGTTTTTTCCCTGTAATAATTAATATTCTCTATGAAGCCAGCTAATTCCAAGACTCTATTCGCCATCTCTGCGCCCCATAGGCCCCGGACAGTTGTGCTGGCAAGAGCCTCATTTAATTTGCCTGTGGTCGTGTGTAATCTATTAAGTTCATTACCTGTATTTCGCAAAAGATTTGAAAGCTCGCCGTATTTGGTATTTCGGTCTTTCTCGAATCCTTTAATGTCATCCATAACCTTACGAATTTCCTTTTCCATTGATACCAATCTCTCTTTGATTAGTTCTTTTTTGCTCTCAAGCTCTTTAGCCCCAAGTGCCGACTCCTTTGAAAGTTCACTCTTGGCTATATTTATATTGTCTTCCCGACTCTCTTTAAGCACCTCCCTTGATATTGTGCCGAAATAATCTTTTATTGTGTTTAAGAAGTATTGTTTTTTGAAGTAAGAAACGACCAGAACAACAGAAGCACCTATTACAATTCCAATGATTAATCCGACAAGTAAATAAATCACATCAGACATCATATACCTCCCACCAAGTTTCTATCAAAAAGCCGCAGTTATTATGCAAGAGTCCTTAAACTAATTCAACCTCTTTCTGAGGCTGAACCCTCAACAATTATTTTAATAGTATTCAAATGATATCGGGAAACCCAGAAATCTCCCAGTTCTATCAAATATTTCGAGGAAAACCAGGCGATAAGACCGTCATAATCGGCTTTGATCTTTATAACAACCCTGGTCCTGTTATCGTCATCGCTGGATAAATAATAGCCGGCATAGATTTTTCTAAACTTACTCCAGGGGAACCGGTGACGGTTTAACTCAATTGTCAGGCTGTAATTTTCTTCCGACTGGACTATTTCACCTATCAAAAACCTGTCCCCTATATTAATCGATGGCAGATCCTTTAGAATCAACCTGGCCGGTTTGTTCTGCACAAAATCTAAGATACTGACATTTAAATTCAGCGTGCCCTCGGTTGCCATCTGCTTGATCCATGGATATACTTTATCAACCGGCGCATTAACGGTAAAGGCTTTAAGAGTAACAGTTCTGGCCTCAGGCAAAAATTCATCAACTGGATATTTATTCGCTACTTCCTCATCTGAAGCGCCCCAGTTGGTAAAACCCGGAACCAGTATAATCTGGTAGATGGCTAACGCCGCAATAAGAAGCGTCAAAACAAAGAAAAAATACGACCGAGCCATAACCGTTGGGAAAAATATCCCGACAATCCATTTCCAGACAAATTTCACAACCCAGGCTATCAGCAAGATAACGCCAAACAACACCCAGAAAGCGAGCAGTTCGGGATTTTTAGCCAGCAAAAAAGCGCCGGCTACCACAGCCCATAATACTAATGAAATGACATGTTTCAGTAATGTAAACATCTATTCGATTATCCTTTTTTTCAGGCTGTTTTATCGGTCATAATGCGAAAACTTGCCGCAGGTCTTCAGCTAAATTTGTACAAAACTATAAACCTACTTAATTCAAAAATATAATTGCTAAGAAATTGCAATGCAAGCCTATAATTCATGCCATTAAAATGAAATATAAAAGAATACCCCTTAGTTGTAAGCAATCCTTAGCATATTATAACACTAATTTCTTCTATTAATTGTCCAGCTTCTCAAAAATTTCAGTATGCTCAGGGAATCTCCCGACTGCTTTCTTGGAAAAAATCAGTTCACCGTCTTTAACAACCTCGAATACGCCGCCGTCGGATTCGATTAATTTAACATCGACGCCATACCTGTCTTTTATAGCATCAGCCAAACTGACTGCCTGCGGTCCGTAATTTCATTCCACGCAATATTCGATTGAAACTTTCATTGCTCTAACTCCTTTATCCATCAAAACCGTTTATAACTCAACTATAAAATCTATCGTGAAAAATCATCACTGTCTTCAGTCACTTCAATTAAATCAGATTCGGTTTCTAACTCAACATATTTTTCATCCTTACTTAAAGTAAACTCATCCTCTCCCGATGCCTGTTTTTGCTCATCCAATTCAATCTGAGGGACAAATAACGGCTCTGCCAGTCTGATTTCCGATAAGGCTATCTTGGCTCTGTCGCTTTCATTTAATATCTCATCGGCCAGCGACTTGTAATCCTCTGAACCATGAGCCGTTGAATAGCGTGTAACCGCACATCCAAACGAGGGTGTTTCTGCGAGTTTTACATTTTTCCTGATCAGAGTTCTAAACATTAGCGGTCCAAGATGCTCAGAGGCTCTCATCTGATCAAGAATAGACTTTGACAGGTTAGTTCGAGAATCAAACATGCTTGGTAAAATACCGGCAATTTTTAGCTGAGGATGATACTTCTTCTTAATTTCTCCAAGGGTTTCAAAAAATGGCAAAGTGCTTTCCAGGGCCAATATCTCGGTCTGCAGCGGGATAATAATTTCACTTGAGGCACAGATAGTATTTATAGTTAAAAGCCCATACGATGGTGAACTGTCGATTAAAATGAAGTCGAAACCTGAAAGTGTCTGCAATTTATCTTTAAGAATATATTCACGCCTATCAAATGATAATAACTCGGTTTCCACTAAACGAAGATCCCGTCCCGCCGGCAGCGCCCAGCAGCCTGTTTTTTCCCATTTGACTATAGCCTGTGAAATTTCCGCCTTGCATGAAAGGACATTATCTACATTCGGTTGATGTTCCAACCCGGCCCAGCCTGTAAGACTTTGTTGCGGATCCATATCAACTAATAGAACTTCAAATCCCAATATGGCCAGAGCAGAACCGAGATTCACTGTGGTTGTCGTCTTACCCACTCCCCCTTTTAGATTAACTATGCCTATAGTTCTCGTCATCACATCTCCTTAAGCGGTTCAAGCTACGTTCTCAGGTTAAGTTGGCGCTATCACCAATCTGAATTTTATCAAAACAATCCTTGCCTCAAATGGCAAGAACTTCACATTTATTTCTATCAAGGATTTCACTAAGGTCAACAATGCAATTTTTGCATTTTGACCGCGACGAAGTTTCTGAATGGAAGCAACAATTATTGCCGCTCCTTAATTGCCATATAAGGCAGGATTTACATCTTCAAGAGTAAACCCGGGGATATTCGAATTAAAATATTACGTGCAATTAAGTTGCCGGCAATAACAGGTTTTCTTGTTCAAAAAATAAATTAGCTGTCAGATAAATGTGTTGCCTGCCAGTTCAGCTATTTTCTTGTTCACCTAAAGATTCAGCTTTTTTCTTTGCCACAATCACTTTTGCAGGACGAAGAACCCTGCTGTTTAAAAAGTATCCCTTCTGCACCTCCTCCAATATAATACCATCGTCACAATCTTCAACTTCTCTTTGCATTACAGCTTCATGATAAAACGGATCGAAAATCTCATCGACTGCCTTGATCTCTTTAAGACCGCGTTTCCTAAGGATCTTATGAAGCTTGTCATAAATCATCCGTGCGCCCTGTTTATAGGTATCCGCATCATCAGCATCCTGCTCCAGAGCCCTGTCGAAATCATCAACAACATCCAGCAGCTGTAAAATCAAAGCGCTTTCAGCCAATTCAGATATACGGGAATAATCGCGGACGCTTCTTTTCTTAAAATTTTCGAACTCCGCAGCCAGTCTTAGATATTTATCATTAAGCTGTTGATATTCTTCGGATTCCTGAACGTCAAAAGCCTTCGCTTCCTGATTACTGCCAGTTTCCGAAGAGTTTGAAGTTTCTTCAGTTGCCTCGGTTTCCCCGTTAGACTTTGATTGTTCCTTTTCAGTCTTATTTTTTTTCATCTTTCTTCAGTCCAGAATAAAGCGCTGGGAGATATTAAACAAATATAGCGGAACATTTCAAGATTATTTTAAAAAAATATGCATTAATCCCAGATTTTGCGGTCAAAGAGTTGTAAGATGGATAAGGTAAATCACGTAGTTTACCAATATAGGATTATCAAATAGGTTTAAAGAAATAATGATAACAAAAAAAGTTGCCGTAGGGGCGTCCTAAACGGATCCGTATGGATATTGCCATAGGCCCCTACGCGTTGAGTTACAATATGTTACTTGTTATTTCTGATTGTTCAACTGCAAAATCCGGGTTGATTTTTTAATAACCAAAAATTAATTGCGGTTGAAGATATTGTACCTTTTCATTGATGATGATTGATACCGGCTACTCCGACAATATCTGGGACAACTTTTTGGCGGTATAATCAACCAGGCTGACAAGCCTGGCATATTTCATTCGTTTGGGTCCGATGATTCCAACAACGCCTTTAACATCACCCAGATTATACTTTGAAGTTAAAAGCGACAACTGGTTGGTCTTGCTTTTTTCATCCTGATGGCCAATGCTGATTGTTATGCCCTCTGATATTCCGGTATTGGCAACTAATTGATGGATAACCTGGCGGTCTTCTAAAAGCTCAACCACATCAGCTAAGTCACGAGGGTTCTGGAACTCCGGCTGTTGAAATAAATTTGAGGCGCCGGAAAAATGCATTTTATCATCGCCGGGGAAATCCCAGATTCCTTCAGGTCCCTCAACAAAAAGCTTGATCAACTTGGGATCTCCTGTTTTAACATTTTGAATGCGCTTACGGATGGTCTTTTTGATTTCACCCAGGGAAAGCCCGCATAAACGTTCGTTTAAAACCTGGGCTGTCTCGCTGATAGCCATGTCCGGCAGATTGGATTCGACCTCAAATAAAATCGATTTAACCGAGCCTGACTTTACCACCAACACCACCATGAGCTTTTTTTCGGCTACCGGGATAAGTTCAAGACGGGTTAACATGGCTTTATTGAACTTTGGAGAAATGGTAACTCCGAGTTGTTTTGATAGACTACTTAGCATTCTCGAGGTCTGCTCCAATATGTGGTCAATCTCGGTATATTCTGTAGTTATATTTTCTATTATAAAATCTTTTTCAGATTCAGACAACTTTTCGGGAGTGAGCAGATATTCTACATATATACGATAACCAAAATTCGTGGGTACCCTGCCGGCAGAGGTGTGAGGCTGGGTAATAAACCCCATTTCTTCTAAGTCTTTTAGAGTATTCCTGATACTGGCTGATGACAGCCCGATTTCATGCTCTTTCGATAGAGTCCGCGATCCGACCGGTTCAGCGGTACTGATATAATGGTTTATCAGCGCTTTAAGTATGCTCTTCTCGCGACTGCCAAGGTTCTCAAAACTCATCTCTACACCCATTAATAAGTTATTACAAATGGAATATTAGTCAAGAAATAACTTCAGAGTATTTTCCATAAAAATATTTTGATTTATCATCTGCAATCTAATGCGTTATAACTATACACGGTGGGATTTCTCAACCCTACAGTTTATATATAATAGGCAGGACTTTCCAGTCCTGCAGCGGCTCTGGAAAGAGCCGCCTGTTAATAATAGTAAGCACATCTGTCACACAAAGTTCTTTTTTAAAGAGCCACATGTTGTTTAGGGAAGTTCTCCTGCTACACCTTGATTAGACAGGTCGCAGTTTTTTAGCTTGGCTTTTCTATTGTATTCCCTGTAAAAACAGCCAACTCACCTCCTGTGGACTACGAACTGGCTGAACCTTCAGATTTCACACGATTGATGTATCTAATCATAGGCTTACTTAGAGCTTGCCGGATCTCAATATCGATATGATTAGAAAGATTCCCAGCACTCCCGCAAACAGGTAACCAATCAGTCCAAGCAAAGGCAGGTCGAATATCATATACCCCTTTTCAACAGTCATAATCATCGATGAGCCAACGATCAGCGCGGCCACCAATAGCGATACCGATACACGATTGGAGGAGCGGTCGAGTTCACGGATGAGAGTTTCCAGCCCTTTATGATGCATCTGGACCTGAAGCTCCCCTTTACTCAGTTTGCCGGCGATTTTACGCCATTCCCGCGGAGCCTCAACAAGCAGCCACCTCCACTCATCGGCAATTCGTAACAGGTCTTTCATGAAATTGGCGGGCTTGTATTTACGCGCAGTCAGCTTCTTTATATACGGCACAACCTCGGCGAAAAAGTTAAACTGTGGATAAAGAGTTCTGGCCAGTTCTTCATAAGTGATCAAGGCTTTGCCCAAAAGCATAAACTCAGCCTGAAACTTGATCTTATGAGTCTGAGCAAGCGTAAAAAAATCATCGGTTGCCGTTCTCATATCTATTTTCGACAGAGATATATGATAATACTTCACGATTAGCTCGCTGATATCCTGTTCGAACATCTTGATATTAACCTCATCCGGCACCACACCGGAGTTTTGCAGCGTCCTGATAATGGCTCCAGCATCTTTTGATATAATCGTAATAAACAGGTCGGCCAGTTCGTTCATCTGCGATTCGGACAGCGTCCCCATCATGCCGTAATCAACCGGCGCTATCACACTGCCGTCACAGACAAACAGATTGCCCGGATGAGGATCGGCATGAAAGAAACCGTCATCAAAAATCATTTTGAGTATCAACCTGGCACCATTGACACAAATCGCTTCGAGATCATAGCCTGCCCGCTTCAACTCATCAATCCTGGAAATCTTGATCCCCTCGATCTTTTCCAGGGTTAAAACTTTCGTGGTCGAAAATTCCCGATACACTTTCGGGATTTTTATACCCGGCTCATCCTTAAAATTTTCAGCAAAAATTTCAATATTGCGGGCTTCATTTAAAAAATTGATTTCCTTTTGAGTCGAACGCGACAGTTCCTCGACTAATCCTTTAGGGTCATATTGATGGCTTTCGGGAACATTCTTATTCAGAAGGCCCGCAACATCATAAAGAATGCGCATGTCGGAATCGACGATCTCTTTGATGCCTTCCCTCTGAATCTTCACAACCACCGACGCACCATCAAAAAGGACAGCGTTGTGTACCTGGGCAAGCGAAGCCGAAGCGAAAGCCCTTTCATCAAATTCAGAAAAACACTCTTCAATTGGCCGGCCAAGCTCATGGGACAAAATTCTCAACGCCTTTTCTGTCGGCATCGGCTCGACCTGGTCCTGAAGTTTGGAAAGTTCCTCGATATATTCAAGGGGCAATAGAAACGGACGAGTGGACAATACCTGCCCCAGCTTTACAAAGGTCGGACCAAGTTCCTCTAAAGCAAGTCTTATCCTTACCTCGGTGCTTTTAGCGCTTTTATCGTAGGCTTTTCTCCCCCGTTTTAATGGGGATGCTAAGTTCATTCGATAAACAAGCTCGCCAAAACCATATTTAATAAGTACCGCGGCTATCTGGCGATACCTTCTTAAACTCTTCAGGCTTTTATCAGGCCTTGGTATAATCATATCAAGCCATTACTATCCGGCAGATTAAAAAATTGTTCCTGCTAAGAAATCTCAACAGCATTATAGAAAAAATATGGATTTAATCAATACAATAATCAAGATAATATTAAAGATCAAAAACGAAAATTTTTCAATTTATTCCCTGCAGCAAATTCAATAACTGTGGCAGAAAGACTATCAGTAAAGAAAATGAAACCTGAGTCAATCTTTTTGTAAAGTAATTACTTCCCCTCAATTATTCTTGTTAATTCCTCCAATTTGGCTGACAGCTCTTCCATTTTTTTATTTAGCTCATCAACGCGGGCGCTTACATTTATTTTTTCAATTGCCGCCGAGACCTTGGATTCTACCGCATCTTTAACTTTCGCTGTCGAGGATTCAATTTTATCAGCCATTTTTTTCATCGCCTCGGCCTTTTCACCGGAGGTCATTTCTCCCTTTTTAACCAGTTCATCAAATATCTCCTCCAATCTTTCCTTTGAGATATTAATCGCTCCAATCGCCGCCAGCATCAGTTTTTTCATAGCGTCCATGATTCCTGCTCCTTTCTTTATTAAAAGTTGTTCGATAATACTTTCGTTTTTCTTTAAAGATCTAATATCACTTGTCGAGCTTGATAAGACATTAACGAGCGTCTGGACAGTGATATCCTTACCGTTAGTATTGTCAATCACCTTCACCTGGATGCCCCTGTCTACATACTTTCTGACATCCTCAAGCTTAATGGTCTTTTTCAGCTCCGTATCGTACAGCCTGCGGTTTTTATAACGTTTAATCAGTCTTTTACTTTTTTCTATCATTTAGCTATTTATAGTGCGCTGCACAATAAAAGTTTCAAAAAAATCTCTAAAATGTATTACCATCCTCCGGAGGCGCCGCCGCCGCCGCCCATACCACCGCCAAAACCGCCGAAACTGCTGAACCCGCCGGAACCGCCGGAACTACCGAAACCGCCCCTGCCCATGCCAAACCCTGTCATGAACCATAGAAGACCCAGACCGCGCCCTCGCCGTCTGCCGAAGATGTTAAAAATCACAAATAAAACAATAAAAAACAAATATACTAATCCGCCAATCCTGGGCTTACTACGTTTCTGTTTGGGATACACAACTGTTTCGCCGCCAACAATTTTGCCAATTTTATATACTGCCGCCGACAGGCCGCCGCCGAAATCGCCCTGCTTGAACCGGGGAACCATATCATATCTGATTATTTCACCGGCTTTTCCATCAGGCAAAATCCCTTCGATATCATAGCCGGTTTCAATCCTGATTTGCCTTTCTTTCTGGGCAACGAGAATCACCACTCCATTGTCCTGACCTTTCTTCCCAACTCCCCAACCCTCAAGATACCTCAACGCTTCTTCTTCGAGAACGGCTCCCTCCAGGCTTTCTATAGTAACAACGGCAATCTCCACTCCGATGCTTTTTTCAATAGAGGCGCACATCGATTCGATTTCGTGGGCTCTGTGGCTGTCGACAATGCCCGCAAAATCGTTAAGATAACCTCTCGGGCGAGGCAAGTCATTAGCCCCAGCAAATCCAGCGAAGGCATATATTGTTAAAAATGCAATTAAGAGAACAAGAGAGGATTTCTTCATGTAAGGATTATAACTTCTATCAAATATATCGGTCAAGTTATAATTGTTAATCTATCAGGTTAATTGATTAAAAAACTGTGCTGATTAACTAACGCGGATTATTCACAAATCTTAACATGTGCTGGCATCCGCCATAGGCGGACTTCTGCCAGAGTTGTCGGAAGTAATTTCCGACAGCGCAAAAACACTCTGTATTATTAATGGATTCCTGATATTTTAGTGGCTGGTGTATGTCCTCATGCACCAGCTTAAATATAATCTGTTTAGACATGGGGAATAGCTGCCGCTATGGAATTAACCGATGTTTAAAAATTACTTATTAACCGAGATTAAAACCATTTTCACCATATTCAAGAGTCTTTCACATGAAAACGGTTTCTTTATAAAGAGGTCGCCTCCCGATTGAAATGACATACCGGCGTCATCTTTGGCATCTTTACCTGTCAAAAATAATACCGGGACCTGGGCTAATTGCGGATCCTTCTTAAGTCTGGAGCACACCTCATAACCATCCATAACGGGCATCATGATATCCAGAAGGATCACATCCGGCCTGAAAGCGCTGGCTCTGGATAATCCCTCAACCGAGGAATTCTCCACCTCAACGTCATAACCGGCATTTGAAAGAAACGCCTTAATTATTTCAGTTATTTCCGGTTCATCGTCAATAACTAAAACTTTGCTTGATCCAGCCATTTATTTTTCTCCTAAACGCTTATAATATTCTGTTCGTCGGTCCTGCCAGATATCATTCAGGCCGTTGATATTCTTATCCCTGGCCTCTTCAATATTAATATCGGCAAAGTAAGATTCTTCTTTATCTTCACTTGCCCTGTAAATAACATTGCCTTTACAATCGGTAATCTGGCTTTTACCTGTAAATTTAAAGCCGTTCTCGCCCCTGTTTTCCTCACCGATTCGATTAGCGGTTACAGTGAAGATATGATTTTCAATCGAGCGTGCTTTCATTGTTTCCTGGCAATAATGCATCACCAGGTTAGCGGGATGGCAGACAATATCGGCTCCTAAAAGGGCAAGGCATCGAGTGACCTCAGGGAATATCCAATCAAAACAGACCATCATGCCTATTTTAGCGTTACGGTATTCAAAGACTTCTAAAGGCTGGTTCCCCGGAATGAAATATCTCTTTTCGTTATAAAAAAGATGCAATTTACGGTAAAGTTTGAAATTGCCATTACTATCAATAAAGGCGCAGGAATTAAAAATACCTTTGGCCGCTTTTTCGGCAAATCCAAATATCACCGCAGTGCCGCTTTTTTTAGCAAAATTCAACAAACTTTGACAGGTATGACCATCTTTGGCAATTTCGGCAAGCTCGGCTAATTCTGTTGGGGATATGAACATGTAACCGGTGTTAAAAAGCTCGGGCAATACATAAAGTTCGACCTGTTTTTCAGACATCATCGATAACGCTTTTTCGATATTGTTTTTAATCCGGCCAAATTCGGGATACATCTGAATAAATCCGATTCGCATGATTCAACATTAAAAATTTTAAATACCTAAAGCAAGATAATTATTGGAATGCAGGCATTTTACGAAATTGACCCTTTTCCAGATAGCTGTGCAGCCGTTATCATTAAATTAGAACTGTTGATTTTCAAACCCGGAATTAGTATTGTCAGACTATGGACGCCGAACGAAAAGCAAATCTGAAAGACTTCTCGTTGACCGAAATTGAAAACCTGGCGGTCCAGCTGGGAAAGAAAAGATACAGCGGACGGCAGTTGTTTAAATGGATTTTCAAACACGGCGTAGATGAATTCAGCGATATGACCGATTTGAGCCAATCTTTTAGAGAATTAATTGAAAGCCATTGTTATATTAGAAAAATAAATCGGGTGGACATATTAAGTTCACGTGACGGCACAACTAAAACTGTCTGGGATATTGGCGATGGTTTATATATTGAATCAGTCCTCATATCTGACAACGACAGGCTGACGCTATGCATATCATCGCAGGCAGGTTGCCCAATCGGCTGCGGTTTCTGTGCAACCGGCCGCAACGGGTTTAAGCGTAACCTGACCTCCGGTGAAATTTATGATCAGTATCTTTTGACCAAACAGAATCTTGAAAGCGATGAGAAGATTACCAATATCGTGTTCATGGGGATGGGCGAGCCGTTTTTAAATTACGACAACGTTATTAAAGCGTGCATAATATTTACAGACCAGCTTGGGGCGGGATTGTCCTTTAAAAAAATTACCATCTCCACTGTCGGGTTAGTCGATAGCATTTACAGGCTGGCCGAGGAAAATCCCAGGTTCAATCTGGCGGTCTCGCTTCACTCGGCAATAGAAGACAGGCGCTGCAAATTAATTCCTATTGCCCGAAAATACCCGCTGATAAAGTTGAAAAAGGCGTCAATCTATTATGCCAAAAAATCAGACGGCCGCGTGACATTTGAGTATCTGCTCATGAAAGACATAAATGACAGTCTTGATGATGCAAAAGCGCTGGCGGACTTTGTCAGCGGGATTCCCTGCAAGATTAATTTAATTCCATATAACGAGATCGAAGACTCCGAATACAGGAAGCCGGACGACCGGACTGTCTTAGCATTCAGGGATTATCTTTACCCCCGTACTCCAGCGGTTACTTTACGTAAACCCAAAGGAGCAGACATTGCGGCAGCTTGCGGTCAGCTTGCCTGCAAAAGAAATTAAAAGCAAATATAGCGGCTAATTATCTTTATGGCTTTTGCAATTAAAACAAAATATCTCTTGCATATTAGCCTGACAGCAATATTTTATCAGATGATGAATTAGCGGTTATGTAAATATTAATGAATGCAGATTTCATTTTAAGGAGGCAGCGTGAAAAAATTAGTCTTGCTGACAACGGTAATTTGCTTTTTGACGGTCGTATTTTCAATCGCCCAGGAGACGGAGTTTCAAACCAACACAGTTTATTTCGAAAAAGTTACTGTTAAACCCGGGGAACATTTTGCGGTTAAAGTTTATATGTTCAATACTGACACTCTTGCCGGTATGCAGGTGCCAACGTTTTACCGATCGGAAAAGATAGATCTTTATTGTGATTCGGTGAGCTTTGCGGGCAGTCGGTGCCAGTATATGATGTTTAACGATACAAAAATACCTGAAGACGATAAAGTAGTGTATTTTTCGTTCATCAATACTATTGATCCTAAAAATCTTATTGACCCATTACCTCCCGGCGACGGTCTCATTGCCACAATTTATTTCACCGCTCCGGATAATGGCGATGAGGGAGCTGTTAAACTTACAAGAGGAATGATACCGCATCCGCATATAAGCTTTATCTTCGCCGTATGGGATAGAATGGGCGATGAACTCAGCGCCGATTTCAAAGATAGCGAAATCATGATCAAATCCGACAAATCATGGTTAAAACGTCTATTTGATATATTTTAAATTTTGTAGCACCTAAAAATTGGGGCATTCAGAGATTCATGATATGTCCTTCAGGATGGAAACCTTCTGAGGCGAGTGACATCCTGAGGGTTTATGGCCTTAGCGTCAGGATGTCGCAAAACTTCCATCCTGACGCATGAAAGAATCCCAAGATACCTCCGTACTTCCATCCTGACGCATGAACCCCTGCGGTCTTGACAGAAGCCATGTTAGTGGTTGGTGTATGTCCTCATGCACCAACAAGGATGTGGAAAAGCAAGCGGTCGGCACGCAGTGTCCATTGGATTTATCCGGCCGCAATCCTGTCGGGGGACAAGTCCTACGGATCTGTAGGACCCCCAACCTACGGCTTTGGGACTACTGGGGTACCGGGCAAATATTACTTGACAATCATGAGATAATACGTTTAATTGCTAATAGATTGCAAAAAAGGGTTTTTGAGGTTTTATTTTGAGAAAAACCATTTTATACTTTTTGCTTATTATTATTGTCGCCATTATACAACCTTGCTATTCCCAGATCGAATGGGAGCAAAAGCTGGATGGCTGGGTGGACGACGTGTACTGGCCTTATCTATTTCTCGGTGGGACGTATTATACTCGCATATCGCTGGCTGATATTGATAACGATGGCGATCTTGATTTATTTTATGGCGGTGGCAGTTCGGGTTCGCTTGTCTATTTTGAAAACATTGGCAACGCCAATAATCCGGTTTTTGAATTACGTTTTGAAGAATTTCCTGGGCTTATGAATATGATCGGCAATATTTATGGGGGTCTTGTAGATGTAGACTTTGCTGATCTCGATTCTGATGGGGACCTTGACGTCGCATATTCATCTCGGCTGGATGGCGGTGGATCAGTTGTATGGAACGATGGTTCTCCTGAAGAAGCAAGTTTTATACCCAGACCTCCTTATGGCCCGCACGCTGGTCAGAGTAACGTTACTCTTGCTGACATAGACAATGATGGGGATTATGATTATTTCTCCGGGCATGGGTATAGCGGTCATCAGATGTATTATGCCGAGAATTACGGTACCCCCGAAGAGCCCTATTTTCAGCATCAAGGTGACACTCTCCACTATCAGGGTCTCTATTTCGGTGTGCCTTTCAACTTTGATATGGGTGACATCGATAATGATGGTGACTACGATCTAATTGTCTGCAAGCATGGCGGCAACATCGGGTACTACGAAAACCAGGGCACTCCTGAGGAGGCAAACTTTGTGCTTGTCACAGATGACCTATTCCCTGATAGAGATACAACTGATTGGATGGAAACCCCGGAATTGGCTGATATAGATGGTGATGGTGACCTGGATTTATTCCTGGCGGGAGGCCTTGCCCATCTGTACTTTTTCGAAAATCTTAGCGTTGGAAGCGTACCGCAATTTATTCAAAGGTATGACACCACATTTTTCTATATCGTTAATTCCTATATGGGCAGCGCATGGCTGGGCAATTCGGTTGATATAGATAGCGATGGTGATGATGATATTGCTCCCGGTACTGTATTGTTGCTAAATGAAAGCATTGGCAATGAAATAAGATTGATCCGGTATGATAATATGATCCCCTCTGTTCCCGGCGGCTTTGCTGATATGGATGCAGATGGGGACTACGACTATCTGGCGCCGAGCGGATATTCCACTATAATCTATTATGAGAACATTGGTGATTCATCGTGGCCAGATTGGGATTATGGACATTCTCTTTTTCCCTCGGATGGAAGGATACAATACCTTTTTACAGTAGCGGCGGGTGATCTTGATAATGACGGAGACAACGATATTCTGGTTGGCCATCAAAACAGCCCGACAATCGATTACTATCGAAATGACGGCACGCCGGAGGTTTACGATTTTGCCTACACCGAAGGGTTGGATTTGCCTGAGTGGGAAGACTGGGGGTCATTTAATATATTGTTAGATGACATCGATAACGATTATGACCTTGATCTATTAATCGGAGATAATCGCACTTTTAATGACAATCCTGTTCGGTTATTTTATTACTGTAATGACGGTACGCTTGAACAGCCTGCTTGGACCTATATCACCGACGATTTTCAGAATGTTGTGAACGAACATAGAAATGGCAGCATAGCACCCAGCCTTGCCGACATTGATAAAGACGGTGACAAAGATTTGATAATGACCAATAACAGCATTGGTTTGCAGCTGTTTTTAAATCCACTAATACAGACTGACATTGAAGAACATATATACGGTGACGATGAATTAAAGGAAAATTCTTTTATACAAATTTATCCAAATCCATCAAACTCGATGGTATCATTCTCATGTAATTTGGAAAGCGACACCGACTTGAGAATTGAGTTATATAATATTCTGGGGCAATCTATTGAAGTGCTTTATTCAGGATGGAGAAAAAAAGGCAAACATATTTTCAATTGGAATTCAACCAATTATTCCAGCGGATTATATTTTGTCAAGCTGTTAACAAACAATGAAAGATACTATGTAAAATTTGCTATTATTCAATAAAGATTGAATTAGTTGCGGATAATCATTAATTCCAACATTTGCAATCAAGGAGGATTTATGTTTACAATTAATTACAGAAGCCATGTTGCTTTTTTATTAATAATTCAGATTAATTATTTGAATTTTTCCCGGTCTTTACCGCAGGCGTCGGTTTATCATCTTTTTTTACACTGGTTGTGGGTTCAGGTTTTTGCTTATCCATCTCAGCGCTTTTTTTATAACTTTCAGAACGATAATCGGTGGTATAGAACCCTGAACCTTTAAATAAAAATCCGGCGCCGCCGGTTATCAATCTCTCAACAGCGCCGCCGCATCGAGGGCATCTGGATATCGGAGCTTCCGTAATCAGCTGGAACTCCTCGAACCTGTTATTACATTTATTACATTTATACTGGTAGGTCGGCATCAGGCAGACTCCTCAATTATACCTGTTTGTTTTTTTTCTGAAGAAAACAGCATGTTTAAATCATTCCTGTGGACAAACTTCTCAAAGGCCTCCACGGTTTCGAAATTCTTTCCGGAAAATAGTCTTATTATCCAGTTAGTTGTCATAGGGGAAATAGTTAAAACAGGTATCCGATCATGGTAGGCCTGCCATATTTCAATAGCTGTTCCCATTGATGCTTTCGGCAGATAGGCAAGCATTAAATCGGATAATTTGATAATTTCCAGATGTTTAAAAAACGTTTTTTTAGCCTGGTCGTCATTGTAATCAATTGAGTCGTTATGACTTTCAAAAGGATCGAAAATCACTATGTCGGGGTATTTCTCTCTTAAGACCTTTTTTATCTTATCTCGATAGTCCTGAGAAAAGATATCCCTGCCCTGGCTTGATCCTTGAATTATTCCGCCAAAAAATATTTTCATCGTCCTGTCGCTACTAAAAAAAGCCAGTTTGCCGCTATCAAAGTAATCACAATCATTCTGGCTGTAAAAGAGATTTTCCTGTTTACATTTATTCTTATCTCGAACCGGAATATAAACTCCAAAAACTTAAAAAGCGAGAAAAAAAATAAAATCCCGCAAAATATTATCACTAAAGGATTATAATAAAACATGCCGATAAAATCGCCTAAAAAAAACGCCTGAGCCGCCCTTGATGAGCCGCATGTTAAACATGGCAAGCCCGTAAGCTTATAAAACATGCAGGTCGATGACTGTAAAAAATGGCTGGCTGCTAATGCCGCAACCAGAATCAGCGCCCAGACTACATGAATTGATAATGAGTGTTTGCCCCTGATTATTTGTATTGACATTATCAGTCAGCCATACCGATTAAACCAAAGAACATGCTTGCAAATCCACAGCAGCAGAGGCAGCATAATACCAGCGGCAAAAATATCACCAGCAGAGACTGGCCGATGCTTAACCGGTGAACCTCCTTAACGCCGATTATCACCAGGACAGCCTGCCAGACTATAGAAATCAGACTGCCCATTATAGGCACAATTGCAAAAAATGACGGTCCCTCCGAATAGGCGATTAAGCGAAAAGTCGCCTCAAAGCCTTCTTTATGCCAGCCGAATATCAACAAGATCAGGTGAGTAATACCCGACCAGATAAAAAGCCAGGCAACAAGTAAAAAAGGAAATATTACAATGTTAACCAGATTGGATATCGATTGCAGCTTATGGGAGAAATCATAAAAGTTATAATCAAAATCCTCACCTAAGAATGGATACCACTGAGACGGACCAAGCAATTGACCAAAAAACCGCTGGTATACCATCTGGAACACAAGGCCTATAAAACCCAGGATGAGCCCGTAAAGAAGCGGATTGCCTATCCCGCCGATAACCGGCATCCTTTTATAAAATCTGGTTGGATTAAAAACGGATTCTTTCCAAGTTTCAAAAAGTGAACCGATAAGACCAAGCTTTTCTCTGTCCTCCCAGGGTGTATATTTTTCCGTGGCTGATCCAGACGCCCGGGTTTGAGCCGGACCCGGCACATGAGGAGTTTCACCCGGTTGACCTGTTGGCTGTTGAGCATCCTCAAATGACACCCCGCAATGAGGACAAAACTTAATTTCGCCTTCAATTTCCGACATCTTTCCGCAACGATGGCAATACTTCATCATAGCTTACCTCCATTAATAACGCTTATGTTTGATTGCTATTATAGGATATGGCAAATGAATGATAAAGTTATTTTATAAAAATATTCTGGCTCAGGCTGTATGGGCGTTTTATCTGTATCTCAACTATTTCTTATCTGTTGATGTCGCTTTTGGACCTTCTTTCAACGAAAGATTGCCGTAGATAAACTCGTCCAGTTTGCCATCCATGACCGCCTGAATGTTGGAGGTTTCGATGTGGGTGCGATGATCTTTTACCATATTATACGGATGAAAAACATACGACCGGATTTGACTGCCCCATTCGATTTTCTTTTTATCGGGTTCTTTTTGAGCCTGTTTTTCCTTTTCCAGTTCAAGATAATGCTGGTAAAGCCGCGAACGCAGAATCTTCATGGCGGATTCTTTGTTCTTGTGCTGAGAACGCTGTGTCTGACACTGAACGACAATGTTTGTGGGCAGATGAGTGATTCTTACAGCCGAAGACGTTTTATTGACATGCTGTCCGCCGGCGCCGGAAGCTCTATAGGTATCGATCCGCAAATCGTCATCGGTAATTTCAACAGTGACGCTATCCTCGACCTCGGGGATTACGAAAACAGAGGCAAACGATGTATGACGGCGCTTGTTGAAATCGAACGGGGATATTCTGACCAACCTGTGAACCCCGGATTCGCCCCTAAGATAACCGTAAGCATAATCGCCGCTGATTTCCACTGTCGCCGACTTTATTCCAGCCTCTTCCCCGCCCATGTAATCAAATGTTTCGGTCTCAAAGCCCATGTTTTCGGCGCAGCGAAGATACATTCGCAAAAGCATCTGAGCCCAGTCCTGAGACTCGGTCCCACCTGCGCCCGGATGAATTGTCAGGATGGCGTTTTTATCATCATCCTC
>Ga0114922_10001531_pt1 | contig 22063 bp, 20 predicted proteins | sample AartaG_FD_100975 | JGI IMG/M metagenome (GOLD analysis project Ga0114922, IMG submission 100975) | Deep subsurface microbial communities from Aarhus Bay to uncover new lineages of life (NeLLi) - Aarhus_00045 metaG | ecosystem: Environmental > Aquatic > Marine > Oceanic > Sediment | place... | reverse complement strand
ATACTACAGTGAAGCCTCCGTCACATCAGGTGCCTAGACAGGATAAGACCGGGGATAAGGTCTAATACAACGGCGCGAGACGGCCCGCAGAGAGACCTTTCGACGCAGCATCCTATAACTCTGAGTGCTCCTCGAGAAACCGTGGTTTCGCCTACAGTGTGCAAATCGCTCGGACTGAATGCGCTGCTTGACACGGTGCGGGGCGATCGAAGTTACTCCATCCTGGATCTTGGTCCCGCCCTAGAAGACAATGTGCGATTCTGGTCACAATTCTCCTGTTGGCTGCATATCCAGGACTTCTATCGCAGTTACCGGGAGTGGAAAGCAGCGGTTGAACCAGAGGAGAAGTGCGAGGAGGCAGCGTTTTCTGTACTGCTTCCGTTCAGTGACGAAACGGTCTTTGACATTATCCTTGCCTGGGACCTTTTTAATTACTTCGATCTGCGGGAACTCGAGGTGCTTGTTCAGAGGCTGAGCCGCTGGTGCCGTCCGGGGACCAGGCTTTTCGCGCTGATCTCATCTCTGCCAAACATCTCTGTGTCACCCACGATGTTCAGAATTCTCAACCGCGAACAGATGATCCACGAAATACCATCCCAGGAAACGAGACCATGCCCACGCCATCAGCCGCGGGATATCGCCAGACTCATGGCACGATTCACTGTATCCCGTTCCTTCCAGATGCGTCACGGAATCCAGGAGTACTTTTTCGCATTCAAATAGGAGAACCCGCGCTCGAAAAGGAGAGGGGAGCCAACTCTCCAATCCCTTTATTTTCAGCGAATTAGAAAATGAGAGAAAAGGATTCCTAATCCGTGTGTCGCCGGTTCGAGTCCGGCCTGGGGTGCCATTTTTTCAGCAAACGCAGGCGATTTTAAGCATTTTCTGTTACACCATAGTGGCACGTGGAAAGGTCCACTTTCACATCAAATTGACATCACATCCCTGCTATGATAATAGTTGCGATATCGTAGACAGGGATCAATTGAGCTTCAAACGAGAATCTTTCTGTCATTCTAGATTCTCTGGAATAATTGAGATTAGGACGGTATGAAATGTCAATGGAAAAACGAATCAAATTACTTCGTGTTGCGCTTCCTGATTTGGTTCACTGTCTGGTCGAGCATCATCCACGGGGGAATCATGGCTGTTCAAGCTGTAGTTGATCCTGCAGAACGGGCTAATCTTTTGGGTGATGTCCCAGCACTCTTTTTTGTAGGTATTGTTCTTGCTGTCTTAATGCCTAGAGGAGAAAAAAAGCGTCCCGAATTGTGAGATTCACAATCCATGAAGTATTGATACACGTATTGGAATTTTTATCGTAAGGGTCATGGGAAACACCCTGATCCGAAGTTAGCTGTAATGGAAGATACGAGGGAGAGGATTGATACCAGATCGACAGTTTCACAAGCATGATGAGTACCTATCCTATGGCCTTAAAGCTTCAGAATTCCGAAAGATACTGAAGGAATTCCATTCTCAATTCCTTAAACTATCTTTTCAGGAAAGAATGGATCTGGCATCGCAGTTTCTCCAGGAGCACGTTGGTGAACTTGGACATGTGGGGCTTCACATCATAACACTCAGTGTAAAGGACCTCGAACCCAAGCATTTCGCGTATCTTGATGGCTTACCAGAGCACTTCCGGAGCTGGTCCCACGTCGATCACCTCTCTTTGGGAGTGATGCAGCCACTGTTATGGAGATATCGGAAAGAAACGCTTGAACTGCTTGAAGAGTGGAGTCGTTCGCCGATTCGGTGGAAGCGGAGGGCGAGTGTGGTAACGTTCGTACGAAAGGTTGCGGAATCTGGGGAATTCACTGAGGAAGTCATCTCTCTATGTGAGAACCTGATCTGGGATGAGGAGGACATTGTTCTAAAAGGAGTGGGATGGGTGCTAAAAGACAACCTGCGATCAGCACCGGATCGCATATTTTTATACATCAAAGATCTGCGGCGGAGGGGAGTGTCTTCGATGATAACGCTTTACGCAATTCGAGATTTAAGAGGAGTGAAGCGTCAGGAAGTTTTGGCGGTGAAGAAGAAAACGGTAGCAACCACTTAGTGGATTGGAAGGTTAAGTAACAATCCCACTGTTCGAGCGTCCAGAACACAACTGAGGGGAAGGTCCTGATCTTTCTGAAAGCGGCCGATGGAAAATTGGGTTTGTCTCCCTAGGATGCCATCAATTCTCCCCTCATATAATCCCATCTCTGTTAACTTTTTCTGGGCAGACTTGATTTCATCAAGAGGCCTATCCCCATCCAGAAAGATTGCATCCTCCAGAGAAAATTCATCACCGAAGATGATGACCGGGATCCCGACTTTTAAGGCGGGAAGGTTAAAAATTTCGTCAATATCGGTGTTCCGGAGGGATATACACCCCCAGGTCCAATTCCTTTGTATGCTCCCAAATCTGGGGTGTTTTCCGTGGATCTGAATTTCACCCCCGATTCCTAGATCTTCAGGGACCAATCCCTCTGTTCTCATGAAATCATACCTGATCCTGTCCAGAGCGTTGGGATAGTCGATGTCGATGGCTTTGTAGAAAGAGGCTGCTGTCTGCAGATTGGTTATCTTATAGATCCCTTCAGGAGTGGTTTTGTTATCCTGATGGATTTTTCTTTTGAATGGATCTCGTCCCAGAGAAATTGGATATCTCTTTTCCACTTTCCCTTGGTTTTGGATTTCGAGGTAATAGTACCTTTTGTTGACAAGAATGACTGGATCTGTCAGTTTTTTGATAGTGATGTCAGGTGTCGAGATTTCGATGGCGTTGCTGTTGACGAGAATATTTTTTTGGCCTTTTTGCCGAATGAATGCCAGATAATGATACGTCACATTGTGTGCGGTATAGTGGTCAAAGAATGTTGTTGTATTCTTTTCGGAATCTATCCTGAATTCGGCGACCGGATATCTGATTTTATTTATGTTCGAACCGGTTAATTTGGCTGTGCTGCGGTAGAGAATGAGCTCAGTGCCTTTCATGACCACAGGGACTTTGAAATCGACCCGAATGGTGTGGTTGTTCATGACTCGTGCAGAGATTATTAAATCTTTAGCCGAAAGGAATCCAGGCAATAAGAAAAGGATAAAAGCCCATGCATATATTGATATTCGGCTAGATTTTCTCATTATACAACTCAAATCTAGTTTAGTACCTATTTCAGTAAAATCAAAGGGAGAATGGATTTATTCTTGGAATGCCACAAAGCTCATTTGGGAAACAGAAAGCGCAATTAGTAAAGAAAAAAGAATTATAGCAGCTGTCCTGAATGGAGCACTCACACATTGACATATTGTCAATCCTCCGAATCCTAGCAGAGCAAATAGCAATCCGCCAGCAGCACCGATACTGCTAGGATGTTCTTTGCTGGCCATAAAAACCAAAGGAGCCATCAGAACTGCGTATCCCCATAATAAAAATGGGATAAGGCCATTGGATGACACTCCGTTTGTACGAATGAATATGCCGAAAACGATTAATACCCATGCAGCGATTAGAGCATAATCGAAAGAAGCGTTTATGAGACCAAAAAGTAACAAAGATCCTTTTTTTTCTTTTTCCATTTGTCGGATGAGTCGAGGGATAGTTCTCATTTTTGGGAGACTCAACAGAAGGTAAGCATATGGCATAACCAAACCCATGAGTATACCGCTTCCCAATAATCCCCAATGGCCCAAAGTGGCAAGCCAAATTCCGCCAGTAAGACTCATAATGCATGTCAGGATAACAAGTGCAATAAATAGTCAAACTTTGACGAACTTTTGACAACTTTTTGACATCTTCATAACAACTTAATCCCGGACCTGGATTAATTTATTCCATGATGAATGAATCATGAGGTTGACATGAACAAACTCATATGTTACTTTTTTTTTGAATTAGCAAGGGGAATATTCAATGAATTTACTGCTCATAAATGCTTCATTGTCGAATCCAGAATATATATCTAATAAAGCAAAAATTAAGATGTCCACATACCCATCACTCGGATTAGCTCTACTTGCTGCCCTAACGCCTCCAGAATTCAATGTCAAGATCATCAATGAGGAATGCGAAAAAATAGATTTCGATATTCCTGTCGATCTGGTGGGGATTTCTTTTCTTACTCCTGCTGCACCCAGAGCATACGAAATAGCAGACACGTTCAGGAAAAAAAATATTACGGTGGTGTTCGGCGGAGTTCATGCCTCTGCTATGCCTGATGAGGCGGTCGATCATGCTGATTCTGTGGTAATCGGAGAGGCGGAGAACATCTGGCCTAAACTCCTGGAAGACTTTAAGGTCAAAAACCTTCAGAGATTTTATGAAGCCGATGGGTTTGTGGATTTGACCAATCTTCCCATCCCGCGTAGAGATCTTCTGAACAAGAAAATATATTTAAGCACCAATGTTGTCCAGGCATCGAGAGGATGTCCTCAAGGATGTGAATTCTGTTCGATTGAGAAATTTTTTGGAAAAAAAACAAGATTCCGGCCAGTAGAAGATGTCATCGAAGAAATAAAGGGAATGGACAAACAAAAGTTCCTTTTATTCACGGATGACAATCTTATCATAAATCCCTCTTACCTGAAAAAGCTGCTCACCGCACTCATCCCATTGAAACGAAAATGGTTGGGAGAAGCCACATGGGCTATTGGCCAAGATCCGGAAATATTAAAACTATTGAGGAAAAGCGGCTGTTTGGGACTGTTTATAGGATTTGAATCCGTTCGCACGCAGCCCAATATAAGAAAAACATCCATTCACAGCGATATGCGAAATCCCTATATACAAACAATAAAAAATCTGCACAAAAATAAAATTGCCGTATGTGGAGCTTTCATCTTTGGATTTGACAATGACGAGCTTTCCTCCTTTGATGAAACCCTTAAATTTTGCCTTGACGCAGATGTGGATGTCGCTCAGTTTAGTAGCTTGATCCCTTTTCCAGGCACGCCGTTAATCGAAAGGTTGACCGAAGAGGGAAGGATGATGACGAGAGATTGGTCACTATACACGTATGAGCCTCCCGGAAAGACATTCCAGCCCAAAAATATAACGTGCGAGGAATTGGAGAGAAATATCGGAAGAATGTACCGGGAATTCTATTCTTATAAACGTCTGTTTCCGAGACTCGCACGGGCACTGTTTAGATACAAGAGTTTAGTCTCGATATTCTATCTTTTCCTTGTTTTTATGAATTTCAGGAAAAGATCTAAAGAGATCCCGTCAATTTAGAGCTGCGAGAACGCGCTGGAAGATCCCGTTTATGATCTGGGGGCTTCCGGACCATCTAACCACGACAACAAGATCAAGCTCCTGGTCCACGACGATGTAATTCCCTCCGAATCCTACTGCACAGAATGCCGATTCTGGAGCACTGGGAGATTGTTGTCGGTCTGTGTTAAGCCACCACATGTAGCCATAAATGGGATTGGCTGGCGTTGGCACCCTCAGCATCTTTATCCAATCCTTCGATATCAATTGGCGGCCGTTCCAGTTCCCGTTGCAGAGGAAAAGGAGGCCGAACCGGGCTTGGTCCCGTGTGCTGATAAACATCCCACCGCCCCAATGGCCTCCACCGCTGACAGATTGCATCTTCAAACCATCGATTTGAACCCAGGAGTTTTTATATCCGTGCCACCGCCATGTGGGTGAGGCTCCAATTGGATCCATGATTTTCTCCCGAAGGACCACAGGGAGGGGGATTCGCCAAACTTGCAGCAGAGCGTAGGCAAGAAGATTGACGCGGACATCGTTATATTTGTAATGGGTTCCCGGCTCGTTCAGCTTCCGTTGCCTAAGTTCATCCCATGTGGCATCCCTTGGGGGTCGATCGCCCCAATCGGGTCTGTCCCAAAGGGTGCCAGACCAGTCCGAGGTCTGATTCAAGAGGTGGTGCCAGGTGATTTTGGCGTTGTGTTCCGAGTCGAATTTACCGTCCGTAACATAATCCCTTACAGGATCCTTAACATCGGCGATCAAACCTTCATCCAGCGCAAGGCCGGCAGTTGTGGAGAGGAAGCTTTTGCTCACGCTGAAGGTCATGTCCACCCGTTTTGTGTCTCCCCATTCGGCGATGATGTATCCATTTTTGACGATGATCCCGTTGGATTCACCCCGTTCCTTTGTTGGCCCGAGAACTCCTCCGTAAGGCTCCACTGAAAACGCCTGTGTAACAGCTATTTCCAAATCTTTTGGACCGGACCATTCATTGGCCACAGCAAAATCGATGGCTTCCTGCAGTCGTTGCGAATCCATCCCCAATTCTTCTGGTTTGCGTTTCTCCCACAATCCTTTCTTGGGGAAATATGTCGATTTTTGATCTTCGCTATATGCATGAAGCGATTCTGTGACTGGGAGAAGAGATGACAGAATGAGTAACAACGTCAAGAAGTAAGTGGTAATTTTTGATGTTTTATATTTTTGGATTTTCACAACGCACCTCCTGAAATGATATTTCTCCTGTCGCTCTATTTTAATATCTTCCATCCAACTGTACAAATTGGATGCTGATGTTCATCTCATTAGGGGCAAGATTTTTGAGAGGAGATGCCATGAGGAATGGAATTTGACAACTCTCTGGGGATTTAGGGGTTGTAGACTTTACCATGGAAGACGGATTTTAATCCCGAAATGAATACTAAAAAAGGAGGGATTTATCTTCAAAGTGTTAAAGGTCATGAATTTTTTAATATCTGACAACGTGCTTTCTGCAACCTCATCCTGAAATTCATAGTAAAAAACCTCTTCGATGACAGGCACTACAGAGAGGGTGCCCACCAAGTTGTAGGCTGCCCTCGTAATAAGCGAAATGCGCGAGGATAGCTTGAACTCTAGCTGGAAATCTGCGGTGCCTCCTATTTTTCCAGAAGACGGAATCTTCATTTTGAGCAAGTAGTGGTTGTACATAAGAACTCCATGACCTCCCAGCCAATAGTCTGAATATCCCAATGGAAAGAATTCTCCGAAAATTATGTAATATCCGCCTCCAGCTGACAGATTGATTGCAATCTTCTTTGAATTCAATACATTACACTGCAAATTTAACAAAAAACCAAGAGTTTTTAGCGTTCCTTGGGTATCTGGCCATGTTTTTGAGACATCATAACTCAAATGAAAAGAATCATAGTTGGGGGGAATTAGAGTCACATAATCAAGATGTATCTTGTAGGGGGAATTCTGTCCCTTGAAGTGTATTCTTGAATAATCCACGCTCAGCTTGAGCCGAAATCTTTCCGCAACGGCATAGGACATCCCAGCATAAATGTTAGAGCTGGGCTTGCTCTGGAGAAGAATCTCCTGCGAAGCAAATGAATTCGGGCGACCTGCGTTAAAATTTAGGAAGTAATCGTTTGAGTAAAGAGTATCCACTTTATTTAGATTTAGGCCGAGGAATGCAAAAAACTCAAGAGGCGCATTTTTATCCTGGTCTGCTGCTAGATAGACACATACCAATAAAAAAAGAATGACTGCAATTAAACTAAATTTTCCCTTCATGGCTTTACTATATTGTATGTGATCGATAATTACTACCTGATTGCAATCACCAGATTAGGATCCTGGTCAACGATGATGCAAATGTCTTAGAATTGGCTGTACAAACCTGACGCTGATGTTCATCTCTTTTGGAGCGAGAGCTCTGAGGGAAGATGCTCTGAGCACAGGAAGACATCTCTCAGGTATGAATCCTTGGATATCCAATTTGACGACGCTCTGAGGACTTAGCGATTTGAGAGATTTATTTATATAGGCTTGTAATTTCTTCTCATCCATTCCTTGAGTTGATATGTTGACTTTGACCATAGGACGAGCCGGGAGTTCCAAGAATTCCCACTCCTGGACAGATAGGGAATTGTGGTTATTGGGCGCTACATTGAGTATAAAATATCCCTTTTTCTCATCCTTCTCTGCAAAGGACGTGCGTTCGATCGAACCAGGATAAAACACAGGCGTAGAGAGCGATCGGCCCATAAGATCTTTTGTCAGGATCTGATAGCGGTGGATATGCCCGGCAAGAACAGCCGTGAACTCTTGGGGGACATCACACAACCGGATCACATCCTCTTTGTATCTGAAAGTGTAGTTTACAGGGCCCACTTTGGCTCCTTCGAAGCAGTGGTGGACGCAAAGGATATGGCCGTCACAGTTTTTTTGATATTCTCGCCAACCGGTTTCTTGGAGGATTTTGGGAAATTGAGCTCGCACATTCTCTCGACAGTAGGGGAAACCGGAGAGTGACACCCTTAGCCCTCTCTTTTCGACCACAAAAGTTCTTGGGTGATCGAAAATGTAGATATTGGGATGGAGACTCAAGATCTTAAAAGGGATTTTGGATCGTTCGTGATTACCAGGGACGATATAGACTTTTGTTCCCTTATCCGCAATCTCTTTAAGAGGAGCGAAGGCCATGTCCACCAATCGGGCTGAGACACGGCTTCGAAAAAGCAGATCCCCTCCGTGGACGATTGCATCGACTTCCTGTTTAAGGGCGGGTTCCAGAGCTCTGTGATAGTTGGCAAAAAAATCTTCGCCTCTGCGTCTCCTTTGGATACGGGGCCGGAAGGGATAATCGAATCCCAGATGTGTGTCTGCCAAAAACAATAATTTGATCATACCCATTTCAAGATCTTTTCCAGCTGTTCTTTATTCAGAACGTTCCCAGGATGAAAACACAGCTCGATGTCACGGTCCTCGTGGATGATCCGCCGCATTTCGGTCGTGACTATCCGCATCCTATCGTATGTCGCGATATCGAAGCTTGCCTGCCTTTGAAGGAGTGTTTTTTTATGTCCCGGCGGGATGTCAGGAACATCGGATAGGGTATTGCAACTTTTAAAGTTTGTCTTCCCTTTTTCGAATATGAGAACATGTTTATCTTCTTCGGCGCCGTTGGTTTTGGCCCAAGCTAAGGAAGATTCACACAGGCGGCAGAACCATCGCGATCGTCGCATCTGGAATGAATCCATCCGGATGATCCTCTTCAGGGCCTTGAAAACGCGCTCAGGTGTCCAGCCTTCTTCGATTTCTTCTTGTTCTTCATCCTTTTGAGATTCCGCAGCATCCTCTCTCTCTTTTTCTGATTCCTTTTCGATGAGTTTTTCCTGCCAAAACTGTGTGCCCCATTTCATCACATGGCCTAATTTTATGGGCGTTTCGATAGGGGTACAATATTCCTTTTTGAAAGCCTCAAGCCCTGATTGAAAACATTCCTTTTCAGGGGCATATTCCGGGGGGGTGTCGAGGACAGCTTCGATCAAGGGAAGATTGAATCTTCTGATTTTGCCGTTCAGCACATCGATGAGCTTTGCGAGCGAATCCATGTTGACATTCGAAGGGAATGGCCCGGTCGGATGCTTGATGTTTGGGTTTGTTTGTTTGCTCTTGAGGTCCTTGGAGTAAAAAAGGAGTTGTCGGTCATTCTGTTGGAGTGCCCTATTGTATGGTGGGGAATGGCGTTTTATCTCATCGGATTCCCTGACAGCCGCTTCGAGGGCTGTCTTTGTCAAAGTGGTCGAAAGGTTGTGGGCTTGACTGAGCATTTCCAGGATGTGTTCGGCATGGTGCCCTCGTTTGTAAAAATAGCTATTGACACGGTGTTTGAGAGATTTCGCTTTCCCGATGTAAAGCAAATCCCCTGTAGAGCGGTACATTCTGTAAATCCCTGGTTTATCGGAGAGCTCCTGGAGTGGAGCCTTTTCCATCGGGTATTCTCGAGCACAATGTTTAGAATGAGCAGGAGAAGGAGGGTTGCAGAGCCAATCCTGAAGTTCTGGAAAAGTGGAAATATTTTCCTGTTCCTCAAGAAGTCTAACGACATGACTCCAGATAAACGTGGTGGCCACCACATGATGCAGACTGCGCCGAAAGTTAGGAAGGGAAAATCCGAAATATCCTGCCGCAGCTCTTAAGCTTTTCCTGGGGAGTCCAGGATAAAGTCTGCCAACGATCTCGTGAGTGCAGATGATTGTGAAGGGATATTTCATCTTGGGCGCATATTCCTGATGAAGTTGCTCGAGATAAGGGCCTTCATACCGGCTGAAATGGATCACAGTCGGGCAGATCCCATGATTGTTGGATGCCGTTTTTTTTGCTGCTCGATAGAGTTTTTGCCAGATAACTTTTTTAGAAAGGGCCTCCTTCATTTCCTCGGGTTTTATCCCGGTTATTCTTAAAAATTGTTTGGGGATCTGGATATTCTCCTCTATCTTTACCAAGTGTGATTTGACATTTTCGGTCGTCAACTCATGATCGAAGGGGTGAATAGCTTGTGTTTTTACCCAGCCTATCTCGGCCAGATGACCGATTGAGGGATTGCTGTGGGTGGCTTGGCAATCAAGGGCCAAAACAGCCAATTTGTTTAATCTTTTCACGGATTTGGCTCTGCCCAGAATTCAGCCAATATCTGTCTGATCTGACTGTGATTTTGAGTTTGGTGAACCTGCCATTCTTGAGGAAACAGGTCTTTATATTGGGGATTAGAATAACGTGTGTCGATCAAAAGAATCGACCCGCGGTCGTTTTCGGTTCTGATAACACGTCCTGCCGCTTGAAATACGCGGATCAATCCTGGATATCTGAAGGCATAGTCGAAACCTGGCATCTGGTTCTCGTCGAAGTGATGGCGGATTGTCTCCCTTTCCAATGAGATACCTGGCAGCCCCACTCCTACGATGGCAGCGCCTGATAGACGGTCACCGACCAGATCGATGCCTTCCCCGAAAATACCCCCCATCACCACCAAACCAACAAGGGTGTGATCGTTTTCCTTAGAGAAGTTTTTAAGGAAGTTCACTCTTTCACCTTCTCTCATTTCATGTGTCTGCACGAGGATTTTCTGGCGGGGGAAGGCTGTTTCATACAGGGGATGAACCATCCGGAGGTATTCATAAGATGGGAAATAGACCATGTAATTTCCCTTTTTGGCCTCAACCAGAGTGCCGATGGTCTGAACGAGTGCTTCTTTAGTTTGGGATCTCTGTCTGTAAAGAGTGGAAACAGAATCTGAAACAAGGATACACAGGTTTTCTTGAGGAAAAGGGGAGGGGAGAACCCGTTTTTCGACCGAGTCTTTTAATCCCAATATCTGAGCGAAATAGGACATGGGTGTTATGGTCGCAGAAAAGAGCACGGATGAGTTGGCCCGTTCAAAAGTCTCTCGGAGCTGATCGGAGGGATCGATACAATACAGCTTCACGCTGATATTGCGGTAGGTTTTTTCGAGGCAAGTCGCATAGTTTTTATCGTAGAGTTCGGAGACTTTCAGAAACCAGTTTGCTGCAAAGTAGTGATTGAGCATCTCTTGTGTTTGGGGATATCCAGGGTGGGAGGATAGCCAGCGTTCCAAGCTCATGAAAAAATGTCTGAGGAGCGGGAGTAGTTTTTCCGGGCGTTCCTCCTGCCATGCGCAATTTTCCTCCTCGAGCGTTTTTTTCATTTCCAACATTTTCTTGTTGACAGCTCCTGCTGCCCGGTAGAGCTCGGAATTTTTGTTTTTGAGGATGCGCCGGATTTTCAAGAAATCCATTTTCTCGATTTTAGCGGAGAACATCTCTCGTGATCTGTCGACAAGATTATGAGCCTCGTCTACGAGAATGGTGCAATCGATCGGGTTTTCCAAGAAAAATCTTCTCAAATACACCCTCGGATCGAATACGTAGTTCAAATCGCAGACGATACAATCTACCCAGAGCGCTATGTCGAGGGAAAATTCGAAGGGACAGATTTGGTGGGCTCGGGCGATCTCTGTGATTTTATCGGCTGTGAAGGCATCTTCGAAAAACAGGGATTTTCGGGCTTCGATAACACGGTCGTAATATCCCTTGGCGAAGGAACACTCATCGGGCGTGCAATTTTTATCTGGGTTGAAACAGATTTTTTTCTTGGCGGTCAATGTCACAAATTTTATCGGGAGTCCGCTGTTTTTTAACTCTCCCAGAGTTTTTTCGGCGATCAGACGGCCGGTGGTTCGGGATGTCAGGTAAAAGATCTTTTGGACGTGCTCTTCTGCAATGGCTTTGATAGCGGGATAAAGAACCGCGACTGTTTTGCCTATGCCCGTCGGGGCCTGGATGATAATCTGTTCTTGCTGTTCAATTATGGCGGCAACATCATTGATCATCTGGTGTTGACCGTCGCGGAATGATGCGAAGGGAAAATCGGATGCGAAGATCGATCGGTCCCGCTCCTGGTGCCAGTCTTCGATCTTTTCTGCCCACTCGAAATACTGTCCGAGAAGTTGAATGAAAAACATCCGGAGTTCATCTGTTATGTATTCCTGAAAATAAGTCCGTACTTCTCCAGTTTCTGTGTGGCCATAAGTCAATTGGGTGAGAATCCGATCCAAGTTGTGATCGATCGCATAAATCGCTGCATACACTTTGACCTGTGCCCAGTGAAGGTCGTTGTTTTGTTTAATAAATTCGTCGAAGTCTTTTCGGGTGGTTTTTATCTCTTCGATCACAACGGAATCGGCCAGTTCGTACATTCCGTCTATCCGCCCCTGAATGTCGAGAGTGATCCGTTCGTTTTCAACATGGTAGAAGACAGGAACTTCGGCGGCATAGGGTTGAGGCCGGGATTTTTGGATTTTTTGATGGGCGTGGTTGCTGGCGAATAGGGATGTCCGTGAGGAGATGTCGAAACTCGTCGACAGGTCTCCTCGCCTCAGGAGATGTTCGACAAGGGCACGGACAGATATCCGAATGTTCACCATTTTGTTCACCATATTAAAAAAAAACAACACCAATGTCAAATATTTTTTTTCTTAATTTCGTGACGGGATACTTGACTCCCTAATTCAATAATTAATTTTTAGGAGACGTCCCATTAGGTACCACCCTATTAATGAAAACAATTCGGGGAAATTAATTCGGGGACAGGTACCGAATTAATGGGGATGGATTAGATCCGATCGAATTTTTTGACGGTTATTTCGCTCTCGACATCTCCGGTGTGTTTAGTGCTTTTTGGTTCGAATACCAAGACATGGGCCTCATTTTCTGAGCCAGGTTTGTGCTCGACACCTTTGGGGACTATCAAAAATTCTCCTGGATTGAGGTGGATATCCTTATCCCGTAATTTTATGGTTAGAATTCCGCTTACTACGAGAAAAAACTCATCCTCTGTATTATGTTTATGCCAGACAAACTCTCCTTTGGTTTTGGCCAGTTTAATATACTGCCCGTTGAGTTCACCGGCGATTTTGGGTGTCCAACGTTCTTTAAACAAACCAAATTTTTCACTCAAATTGACTTTTTCCATCTGTTTTTTTCCTATTTTTTAGTTTAATTCGGGGACAGGTACCGAATTATTGTATCCTAATTGATTAGAGATGAACAACCAGATAATTTCGTGATAATTTCGTGACGGGATACTTGATTACCTAATTATTGAATTAGGTAATCAAGTATCCCGTCACCGAATTATGATGGATTATTGCTTTTTGGGGCAGGATTGGTGAAAATATAGTGTTTAATAGAAAGGAGATGGAATGAAAAATAACCTAAAAATTATCATAGTTTTAGCATTTGCTTGCGTTTTAGTCTGTTGCCAAAACGGAGCTTCCGACTCGAAAAGTTCCCAGCTTGAATTTGCCATCAGTTTTGCAGAAGACGCTCATGCAGGCCCGATGACAGGCAGGGTGTATGTTATGCTGGCTCAAACCGACCAGCGTGAGCCACGGTTTCAGGTGCGTCGTGCAAGCGGCATCCCATTTTGGGGGCAAAATGTCTCTGAACTGGAAACAGGTGAGGCAGGCATAATCGATGATAACTCGTTCGGATTCCCCCTCCAGAGTATCCGCGACGTCCCCCCAGGAGAATACTATGTCCAGGGATTTATTAATGTCTACACCCAGTTCGAACGCGCTGATGGCCACATGGTGTGGCTCCACAATGACCAATGGGAGGGGCAGAACTGGCTGCGTTCGCCGGGCAACATGTACAGCGATGTGCAAAAAATTCATGTCGATCCTTCCATGAAAAACACTATCGCCATCACATGCAATCATGTTATCCCACCTGTTGAGATAGAACCGGACACAAAATGGATTAAGCGGATCAAATTTCAGAGCAAGCTGCTCTCGGATTTTTGGGGACAGCCGATGTATCTCGGCGCGACCATCCTGTTGCCCAAAGGATATGACGAAAATCCTGACGAGTATTATCCTGTCAACTACATCCAAGGGCATTTTTCTCTGCGATCTCCTTATGGTTTCCGTGATGAGAAACCGGACGAGAACGATCGTTGGGGAAAAAGAGGGCATGAGTTTTTCGAGTACTGGACCTCGGATGAATGTCCCCCTATGATCGCTGTAACACTCCAGCATCCCTGTCCTTATTATGATGACTCCCATGCCATGAATTCTCCCAATCTCGGGCCCTACGGCGATGCCGTCATGCAGGAATTGATCCCGCATATCGAGGAGAATTTTCGGGTTATCCGAGAGCCTTATGCGCGAGTCCTCTCCGGAGGGTCTACAGGCGGGTGGATCTCCTTCGCTCTCCAGGTATTTCATCCTGACTTTTTTGGTGGAACATTCTCCCTGTGCCCCGATGCCCTAGACTTCCGTGCCCAGCATCTCGTGAACATATACGACCACAAAAACGCCTATTACACCGATTTTGGTTGGCTGCGGGTAGAACGTCCGGTTCTCAGAGGGACAGACGGTCAAGTCCGAGAGATGATGAAGGATGAAAACCATTATGAGTTGGCGGTCGGCGATAATTCCCGGTCAGGAGGGCAGTGGGAAATCTACATGGCCTGTTACGGACCGGTCGGGGAGAATGGCTATCCCAAAGAGGTCTGGAATAAACTCACCGGAGAGATCGATCCCGAAGTTGCCCGATATTGGAAGGAACACTTTGACCTGCGTCATTACCTGGAAAATAATTGGGCTGAGATCGGTCCCAAACTGGAGGGAAAACTCCACATCTATGTCGGGGATATGGATTCTTATTATCTGAATAATGGTGTCGAATTCATGGAGAAATTCCTAGAAAGCACAAAAGATCCCTATTATGGCGGAGTGGTGGAATACGGCCGTGGGGAGCCCCATTGCTGGGGTCCGAGAGGGCCTGAATTGCTGGAACTCATGTTCGAGCACACACAAAAAATGAAAGCTTCCTCGAAATGAAATTCACATCCCACAGCGTTCAAAAACCCGGAACGATCGCTGCGATCTTGAATACCTGTTATGCCGATCTTGTCTCTTCCGATCCGGACCTTTGGGGTAATGAGGCCGAAGGATGGGAACGGTTCGATACCGATGTGTACGAAGAACCCGATAGCATCGGGGAATGCACTTTCCTGAGTTGGCTGGATGAAAAACTTATCGGTTTTGCATCCTATGATCCGAGGCAGTGGCCTTCAATCGGCATCATCGGGCACAACGGCATTCTTCCCGATTATCAAAGGCGAGGATTAGGGAAACAGCAGATCGAGGAAATTCTCCGACGCTTCCGGAAGATGGGATTCAAAAGGGCAAAAGTCTCTACGCTCGATCATCCCTTTTTCGTTCCAGCCCAAAAGATGTATCTTAGTTGTGGATTTTGTGTAAAGAGATGGATCCCTTGGGAAGGAGGCCACAAATATAGGCTTATCGAATATGAAATGGACTTATAATGAAATATAGAGTTGTATTTTCAGCGACAGTGTGCTTGCTATTTTTGATTTCGCTTTTTTCGCCACCAGATCTGATTGCCCAGGAAAAAGAGCAGCAAGAAAAGGAAAAACAAAAACAGATCACAGAAGAGATCGTCGTCGAGGCAGAACGACCCAAAGATGTGCCTTTGTCTACCACATCCATTATCCTCAAAGACAAAATCGAGGCACTGCAGCCCCGCAGCCTCGCGGATGTCCTTTCCTATTCCTCCGGGACATTTGTCTCGGCTGGGGCGAAAAATGAATATCGCCTCAAAATCCGAGGATTCGAAGGCCAGAGGATTGTCCTCCTCTATGATGGCATTCCTATCTATGAGCCATTTTTCAACTCCTTTGACCTGAAAACCATCACCACAGAAGAAATCGAAAACATCAAGGTCGTCAAAGGGGCATCATCCGTCCTTTATGGACCTAACGCCATGGGTGGGATCGTGAATGTCATCACACGAAGGCCCGTTCCTCCTTCTTTTTCCCTGACAACTTCGTATGACAGCCACAAGGCCTTTAACCTCGCATCGACTGGCTCCCTCCGCTGGGACAAAGTCTTTTTCTCGGGATTTTTTTCCTACGATAAATCCGACGGGTACAATTGGAACCAAGATGGCAGCCATGCGTCGATGGATAACAGCGACTACTCGAGGGCCAATTTCACGGGAAAGGCTTATTTCTATCCCAACGAGAAAAGCGAAATCCTGTTTGAAGCCGGTTATTACACATCGGAGTATGGTATTCCAGCTGCCACGGATTATTACAGGCCTCGCTTTTGGCGGTTCAAGGATTGGGACCGGTGGCAATTCAATCTCGGAGGCACGTTTTCATTTTTCAAGAGAGGAAACCTCAAAATCAGAAGTTATTATGTGCGCCATTTCAATGTCCTAGATGCCTACACCGGCCCAGATTATAATGAGGTGCAATGGGAATCCACCTACAAAAACGACTCGTACGGCGCCTTCATTCTGGGCACATTACCGAATGCTTCTCAAAATGAATTGAAATTCAGCCTCAATTTCCGTGACGACAGAGTCAGAACTCAGGATGATGTGGGAGAGGCGTGGGAAGAGTTCAAGCACCAGACGGTATCGCTTGGTTTAGAAAACCATTTTCGCTTGAATCCCAAATGGCGATTGATCGGTGGCGCAAGCCTCGACCACCTTAGGAAATTCACAGGGGAGAACAAAACCTCCTTGAACCCGATTGCGGGACTCAAGTTCAATCCCTCAGAATACATTGACCTTCATATTTCCGTATCTCAAAAGTCGCGATTCCCCTCGATGAGGTCCTTGTACAGCGCCCAGGGCGGAAACCCGGACCTCAATCATGAACGCGGCACAAGCTACGAGGTGGGATTCCTGTATGAAAAGGATTTTCTGTTATCCGGAGCTGTTTTTTACAACAAAATAAATGATCTTATCCAGAGTGTCCGCCTGCTCGATGGCAGCAGGACGAATTTGAACATCGGACAGGCGTATATCGCTGGTTTTGAGATGGAATTTTCCAAAACATTCCGTTGGCTGGATCTTTCCGTGAATTATACTTACCTAGACGGAGTGAACAAGGATGAGAACCGTCCCCTCGACCTGGTTCCAGAGTCTCAACTGAATTTTGTCATGAATGTTTTCATCAGAAAAAATGCAAAATTCAGCGTCTCTGGACTTTATGTTTCCAGCGCAGAGGTGAAGATATTCGATGACATCGTCCCAATCCCTGGATATTTTGTTCTAAATACGGTTTTTTCTGTAAACCTTTCGGCTTTCATGATTTTCCTCAAAGCCGAGAACCTTTTGGATAATTATTATGTGACAGAACCCGGATACCCGATGAAAGCCAGAACGCTCGCCCTGGGATTCAGATACAACTTCCAAAGATAGCATTTTTTTTATCGATCGATTTTTTAATATTTGAGTATTACCGGGGAATTTTTATATATTGTAGGGAACAATGGACGAGGGAGTTTTGCATGGATATACACGGAATTGATCTGGTCATCGTTATCGCCTACCTGGTTGCGATCCCTGTCTTTGGTGTGTACTTCAAGAAATACGTCAAAACCGAAGAAGATTATTTCCTGGCTGGTAAGATGCTTCCCTGGTGGGTGATCAGCATGTCCATCATCGGAACCAACATAGGAGCCTACGATTACATGGGAGCAGCAGGTGGTGCCTATCGGTTCGGGATCGCCCAGGCCAATTACGAGTGGATCGGCGCCATCCCGGCTATGGTGCTGGCTGCTTTGTTGTTTGTCCCGTATTACTGGAAAGCCGGTGTTTACACGGTCCCGGAGTTCCTGGGCAAAAGATACAACACGGCCGTTCGGGTGATCGAAGCCATCCTCTGGGGGGCTTTTTTGGCCTGTGTTCTGGGAGTCTTCTTCTGGGCCAGTGGCCTGATGCTCAATGAATACCTCGGTATCCCTGTGGAATTCAGTCTCCTTATCACTGCCTTGATCGTCGGGATATACACGATCACCGGAGGCCTGGCTGCCGTTGCCATGACCGATGTAGTGCAGCTCCTGGTGATGTTCATTGGCGGTATCGCCCTTACGGTTTTGGGGCTTTGGACAGTGGGAGGATGGTCCGGCCTTGTGAAAGCTATCACGCCGGCCAATCCGGACCACTTCAAGCTGTTTCTGCCGTTGAGCAATCCGACTTACCCCTGGCTGGGCATGATCTTCGGGTTAGCGCTTGTCCTATCTCCAGCCTGGTGGTGCTGCCACCAGGCCATCATCCAGCGAACTCTCGGAGCTCGCAGCGAATGGGATGCTAAAGCCGGCATGATGTTTGCGGCTCTCCCCAAAATGTTCATCCCGATTCTGGTTGTCTTACCTGGCATGTTGGCTTTGGCCTTGAATCCTGGATTGATAGGGGCGGATATGGACAAAGCCTTTCCGTGGCTCATCAAAAACCTGTTGCCCGCAGGACTGGCTGGATTGGTGTTCGCTGCTTTTATGGCTGCGCTCATCTCCAGTGTGGATTCGACGCTCAACTCCGCAGCCACCCTCTGGACACGGGATATATACAAGAGATTTTTCAAGAAGGATGCCTCGGACAAACATTACCTCAAGGTCGGAAGAATCCTCACCCTTGTATTTGTCCTTTGGGCTGTGGCTTTTGCTCCGGTCACCAAAGCCTTCCCTGGCATCTATGTGGCCATGCAGACCCTTCTGTCCATATTCCAGGGACCGACATTCGCCATCACCCTGCTCGGGATTTACTGGAAACGTGCCAATCAGTGGGGGGGATTGTTCGGACTATTGGGTGGTGTGGCCATCTCCAGTTCGATGTTTTTCATAACCGAAGTGAGCTTTCTGTACATTGCCTGGTGGTCCTTTCTAGGATCGATATTGATCACGATTCTTACCAGTCTGTTGACCAAACCCGATCCGATCGAAAAGTTGGAAGGCTTGGTATACGGCCTTGTGATGAAGGACAAAAACATCCAAGATATTTTGAAAAAAAGAGCCGAGGGGAAGGAATAAAATGATGGAATGGCTAGCAGGTTTGCCTCTTGTTTTAGGGAAATATATCGCGGCCCTGTTTTTTATCGGCATGATTATCTGGGCCTGGATTCGTCCTCATAAGTTCATTTTCGAAGGAGCGCCGGATAAGTGTCGTTGGCGGGACCTGAGAATCTGGGCCACCGTTTTTTTGGGCATCCAGGTCGTTCTATACATCATATTCTGAGGGCAAAAATGGAGAATCAAATGTCATCAAACGATAAGCAGTCAGGCTCCAAAGAGACATTCGAGCCCTTGGAAATCATGGGTGTGTTCTGGCTCTTTTTTGGACTAGTAGTTTTGCTAGCCACATTTTTTGTCAAAGGCACGGAAAACGTCCCGCTGATGCGGGGGATTGTCACGAATATCATCGCTGCAGCCCTATTGCTCGCAGCAGGCATTTTTTCTATATTGAAGGGGAGAGCCAACAAGCGTCGCAGAAAAAAATAGTATGTTCATTAAGTCGAGGATCTCCCAACAGCAAGCCGAAAACATCTTTTCCACCAAAAAATCCTCTCTCTCTTTGATCTCCAAACTTTTTTCCAGGAAAAGCCAAATTTCTCCCGAAAGATTGGAGGTTGTGTATCTGCCCTTTTATCTTTTCGATGTTTTGGTCGAAAAGCAAGCTGTCACTCTATCTGTGGACGGCCTTCTTGGGCATGCAGTACTTTATGCCGAGGATGCTTTGGATATTGAAAAAGATCCTAAAACACCTGTGCCTTCCTGTGATTTTGTGATTTCTTCATCTACAGCAGCAAAAACAGCTCTGGACCAATATAAAGGAATCTTATTGGAACATGGGTTGCGAACACGCAGTCATTCCAGGGCTGAGGAGATATCGGAGGGAAGGAAAATATATTATCCATTCTGGGTCGGTTATTTCAAAAAGAAAAAAGGTTATGATTTCAAAGCTCTGGATGCTGTGTCCGGCGAAATCCAGGGTGTTAGAATGCGCAAACTGTTCATGCATGCTCTGCGGAAAATGGGATGGTCTCGCAGGATCTGAATTTTTAGAATAAAGTCTTATAGGAGGAAGTTTCAATGAAATGCAAGAGTCTTATTATCTTTGCTTCAATTATTTTATTGTTGACAGTCAGTGTTTTTGCCCAAAAGTTCGAATGGCTGCCAGGAAGCACCTATGACTCGTCCATTCCCGCTCCAGAATCTGTTTTGGGATATGAGATCGGAACGTATATTACCGAGCATCATCAGATGGTGGAATACATGCATAGGTTAGCCGCATCGACTGACAAAGTCCAGATATTCAAGTATGGGCAGTCCTACGAGCGCCGAAACATGTACATCGTGGTTATCGGTTCACCCCAGAATATGCAAAGGCTGGAGGAGATAAGAAAAACAATCGAGAGGCTCACCGATCCTCGCAATACGAGTGTTTCAGAAGCTGCTACCATTGCCAAAGAGATGCCGGCTATTGGATGGGCAAACTTCGGGACCGATGGGAACGAGAATACAGCCCTGGAGACATCCATGCAGCTGGCTTATCAAATGGCTTCTGGACAGGATGCTTTGACTAAAAAAATCCTTGATAACGTTGTTGTGGTCATCAATCCATGCTTGAGTCCGGACAGCCTTCAGCGTTATGCTGTCTGGATGAAGGCTGTGAAAGTCGGAAAAAACGGCACGGCTGATCCAGTGGCATCCGAACATCGTGGGGATTGGTTGATGGACACCAACCAGAACCATTTCGGAATCGATGTCAACAGAGATGCTTTTGCCCTTTCGATCGATGTCACACGAGCTGCCGTCGAGATCATGCACAAATGGAACCCGCAGACATGGATCGACAACCACGGCACCCCGAACGAATATTTTTTTGCTCCGTTTTCATCCCCTGTCAACCTGAATTATGCTCCCTCCATTTTAAAATGGGCTAATGAAATCGGGAAAAACAATGCCCGGTATTTCAGCCAATACGGCTGGACGTTTACCAAAGATGAACACTATGATCTGTATTATCCGGGTTATTTCGATTCCTATCCTGCCCTCAACGGGGTTATCGCGACCACCTACGAGACCGATGGCGGAGGGAACAAGGGATTGATCTATGAATTGCCTGACAAAAGTTTCAAGACATTGCGAGATGGCACTCATCATCATTTCATCACGAACATGTCTTCACTGGAAGTGCTTGCCGATAACAGAGAGGCCATCCTGAAGGATTTTTATAATTTCCGCAAAACCGGGATGGAAGAGGCGGACAAAGAGCGATTCAAATCTTATGTCTTGGTTCCAGGAAAGGATAAGGGCCGGTTGAACGATCTTGTGGGACTCCTGCTCCGCCACAAGTTCGAGATCTATCGGATGGATAAACCCGTGTCTTCGAAAGCGGCGCAAACCTATTTTGATAGAGTCTCGAAATCCCGGACATTTCCTGAAGGAAGCTACATCATTCCTCTCAAACAGCCACAGAAAAGAGCAGTGAAGACACTTTTGGAACCTGATCCCAAGATGGAAGCCAAATTTATGGAAGAAGTGGAACAGCGAAGAGCGAGAAACAAAAAACTCGGTTCAGCCGTGCGCAAAGAGAGCTTGGAATTCTACGATGTTGTGGCTTGGGCTCTCCCGGTGACCTATGGAGTAGAGGCGGCCTTCACTGAGCAGGCTATTGATTTTTCCGGAGGGAATCTTGTATCCGAAAGACCGGATTCAGAAGGAGGCGTCAGCGGCGGCAAAGCGGAGTATGCCTATCTTTTTGTGTATAAGAGCGATGCGAGTGCAAAGTTGTGCGGCCGGCTTTTGCAGGAGGGTTACAATCTTCTGCTGGCCATGAAAGGATTCCATAACAGCGGGAGAGATTATCCCAAGGGGACAATCCTTGCTCGTGTTGAACGGAACCCGGATAGTCTGCACGATCGCATAGCCAAGTTAGCAAAAAACTTCGCTGTGGATGTGTATGCCGT
>Ga0114922_10001530_pt1 | contig 22074 bp, 27 predicted proteins | sample AartaG_FD_100975 | JGI IMG/M metagenome (GOLD analysis project Ga0114922, IMG submission 100975) | Deep subsurface microbial communities from Aarhus Bay to uncover new lineages of life (NeLLi) - Aarhus_00045 metaG | ecosystem: Environmental > Aquatic > Marine > Oceanic > Sediment | place... | reverse complement strand
TCAAGTGGATGCATTTTGGATGATCACATCGAGACTAAATAAGCCCAGGGTGGTAGCATTTTCGATGATCAAATGGGCGCGTTTTGGATTGACACAAACACTTGTGTGCTGTTTTCCCTGGAATAATCTCCCTACTCCGAATAATTGGTTGGGTACAGGGCTGGACACAACCTCCTCCTCCCCTTAGTGATCCCTACTTTCCTATATACATACCAATACCTTCATTAATTCTCATCAGCCTTATATTAATCATGTTGTTACCATTAAGTGCAATTGATCAATATAGAGCCAGCTAACACCCGCTCCACCCGACAGCCGGGATAAATTGAAGATTGAAGATTGATAATTGAAAATTGGGACCTGAAGACTGCTCGCTGATCTCATAAAACTAACCCGGCTGCGGGTGAGCTCATCCGTTAGCCTACCTGATTTCTACGAACTGAATGCATTGATATGACCGAGATCCCGAACAATAAACTTAGCGAAGATAGCGTACCTCTTCCTGATGCACACTGGAGTGAAGTTAGATTGTTCGCTCTTTCGTTCAATGGGTATGCAAAATGGGGTTCACATGCGAAATGTGCGGATATTGCTAAGAGGAGCCTGGATACGTGGCGAGAGAAGGAGCAATTGCCAAATTCTCTAACCAATTTACGTACTTGTTTATTCTTTGAACAGAGACGATGGACACATTTCGGTTCTGACCCAGATGAAGAGACGATGATTTATATTCATGCGATTCTGGACGCTATAAAGAAGAAGATCAAAGCAACCGAACTAAATTGAGTTTTTGCGCTATTGGAACTCTATCTTTTACTAGAAGAAGGGCAGGCTAACGTCTCGCTAGATCAGACCTCGCGCGCGGCGCAATATTCAATAATGTATCCTGGCGAGGCCGCTCAGCTCGAGGCTGTTAGCCAGCAGAAAATCTGAAGGGAGGATTAAAAAATGGCAAGTCGCATTTCAGATATCACTGCCCTCATTAGCCATTGTCGCAAGAGTATTATCCAGATTGAGGAGCATTACAATCAATCGCTAAAGAACACATCTATATCAATGGAGCTTAAAATTGAGATAAAGAGTCTCTTCGAAAACCTTCGTTCAATTCTTGATTATTTGGCTCATGATATTAAAGATCAATTTTGCCAAGCTCCAGAATCTAAAGAGCGTTTCTATTTTCCCATTTTTCGAGACCGCAAGACGTTTGAAGCTCGGATGTCTGAATGGTTCCCAGGGCTACAGAAATCTGCACCTAAGATGTGGAAATACCTTGAGACTATTCAACCGTATTACCATGATCAACAATGGTTGGGCTATTTTAACGCAATAAATAATGAGAATAAGCATGACCACTTGATTGAACAAATAATGAAAACATCTCGCGAAGTAAGGGCAACTTCTGGAGATAGCAGGGTCAGTTGGAAGCCCGGTAGTGTGAATTTTGGTAAAGGTGTCAAGATTCAAGGTGTACCGGTAGATCCAGCCACGCAACTCCCTGTAGCGCATCCTTCTCAAAATGTAGAGCAAATAACCTGGGTGGATTTTCTATTTGAAGGTATCAATGTATCCGCACTTTTGATAATGAAATCTGCTATTGATGGAATAGACGACATATCGTCGAATGTGTATTCAATAATTGATGAAACCTCTGCTGGCTAACAATTCGATGAAGCGGACGCCGGAGGATGGGGTAAAAACAGCTTGATGGAACAGTCCGACGCCGCTTCCCTCACAGGGTTCTACGTGGAGTTCAATGCCGTTATCATCCCACAAGCCGGGTTTCAAGCATGAAGTCGAGGGGAGGATCTGATTCGATGAAAGCCATCTCCCGCGTTGCCGTGATTCTCGTGGTCATCCTGCTTATTCTCACAGCGCTTGTGCTCTTTGTGTTCTTTCCTGCGGATCGTGTGCATGATGATCCGGGTTTTTCTGAACTCACTGGTCACTATCTGGGCCAGAAGCCTCCAGGACAAACAGCCGAACGGTTTGCCCCCGGCATTTTTCAGGAGGAGATGCACACAGCAACAGTGTTTTCGCCAGACGGGAAAGAAGTGTACTGGCGGCCCATGGATGAGGAAGCCTCGGATGAAATCCTTTTTATGCGATTGGAAGATTCAAATTGGACATCCCCACAGATCGTGCCGTTTGCATCCAGATTCTTCGATTCTGATGACCCCTGCTTCTCACCTGATGGAGAGAAACTGTTCTTCACCTCCTGGCGTCCCGTGCCGTGGAGTGCATTCTGGAACCTCAAAGAGAGAATCTGGGTTGTTGAAAGAACGGAAAGCGGCTGGTCAAGGCCAAAGGAAGTCGGCCCTGCCGTCAACTCGATGGACCTACACTGGCAGGTATCCGTATCCGATAACGGATCCCTGTACTTCACTACCGATGGAGACATCTATTCTTCCCGGTTTGAGGGCGGTGCGTACCAGGAGCCGAGGAAGCTTGGCAATGGGGTAAACACAACATCCAGGGAAGGACTCCCATGGGTTGCGCCGGATGAAAGTTACCTACTTTTCTCTTCCAATGGCCATCCAGACCTGGTGGGAGACTATGATCTGTTTGTCAGTGTGCGGAGGATGGATGGTTCGTGGTCAGAGGCGGTGAATCTCGGGGAGGGAGTGAACTCCCGCAATCAAGAGCTATACCCGGTAGTGTCCCCTGAAGAAGAGTATTTGTTCTTCTTGAGCAATCGAGAAGGAATGCACAGCGTCTATTGGGTTGATTTCGCGAGCGTACAGCCGCTCCTGTCTGAGCATTCCGAGGGGGAATAGAATCGACAGGCTGTGCCGCCTCCCCAGCGGATGAAGTCCAAAGTGCCGCCGAACAACTCAATAGAGCAGACGCCGAGGGCAGGACAAAATTCAGATTTGGATTGATCATCAGGGCGTGTGAGAATCATCGAAGAACCTTATAGGCGCTGCTCATCTCGAAGCCGTTAGGCGGCTGCCAAATAATTGAAGAAAGAGATGAATAAAATAGGAATATTCTTTATTATCTTGCTTTTGGGGATCAGTGCTTGTATTTCAAGGCCGGTATCTAGCTTGCCAACACCTGAATCCACATCTGCCTCAGTGACAATCCTTACCGTTACTGCAACAGAAATACCCGGAGCAATAAAGACACCCACACTAAAGCCAACGGAACTTCTATCCCCAACTCCTTCACCGACAGAGTCGCCGACACCCATTACTGTACTTCAATTAAGCGGCCCATATCTTGGTCAAGAACCTCCTGGAATGGGATCCGAGATATTTGCTCCGGGTTTTATTTCATCTCCTGATTTTATAGAATATTCGGGGGCGTTTTCCCCAGATGGCAAAGAATATTATTTCTATCGTTTTTCTTCAACATCAGAAGTCGTGATTTTGTTTAGCAAAATTGTAGATGGAAAATGGTCAGTTCTTGAACAACTTGCAGTAACATCTGAATATGTGGCTTTCGAACCTTATGTAACGATGGATAATCAAAGGTTATACTTTGCATGGGGTTATCCAGTTTCCGCAGGGCAGCCTCAGTTCCCATATTTTTTTATTGATAGAACAGAAACTGGATGGTCGGAACCAATCTATGCCGGTCAAGGTATGTTTTTAAGCTCAACCCAAGACGGACAATTATATACAACCGATATGTCATCAAGAAATGTTGATGGGAAGACATATCTGGCTAAAATTTCAGTAACCGACGGTGTTTTTACCGATTACGAAAGGTTACCGATAGAGACTTCTTGGGGGAATCCAGCACACCCTTGTATAGCACCTGATGGGAGTTATATCCTTTTTGACGTAGGAAGCGGAAATCATTTATTTGTTAGTTTCAGGAAAGCGGATGGAACCTGGGGAGAACCAATAGATCTGACAAACCACGGATTCGACCCAATGGCTGGAGGAGCCTATATTTCTCCAGATGGTAAATACTTATTCTTCTCTCTCAACAATGATATCTGGTGGGTTGACATCAAAGTAATTGAAAACCTTAGGCCATCGGAGAAGTAGAATATTCAGGAGAATAAGTTGTGCAAACCAAAAAAGCCGCCCAACCCCCGCTCCACCCGACAGCCGGTTACGACGGGCGACTGGGGACGAAAGACCGGAAATACAAGACCCGGCTGCGGGTGAGCTCATCCGTTGGGCGCTGTGCTGATGAAAATTGATACAGAGGAAAGCAACTTGATAAGTCAAACGAGAGACTTTCGCAGATGGTTTGAAGAGCATCCTCTACTTTGGGGACTTGTCCTCGTTGTGATTTTCTCATTATTGCGCTTTATACAAACTATTGCTTGGCGGAAATGGTTTTACTCGCTTGACTTTCAAGTATCTCCCGAGTTCACTTTATTTTTGTCGGTTTGGTTTATCACCCTCTCTATCGGTCTTGTTATCGGTGGGATCGTCTGGTTGACTCGGACTTCATGGCGACAATTAGGGTGGTCTCAAAAAGGGTTGCTTAAAGCTATTGGTTTGGGATTACTAGGTTTTCTTCTGCTGTCTATCAACGTGATTATCTGGTCGATTGCCAAAGGTCCAACTCAACAGCCTCAAATGACCGTTCCAAGCCTGAGTCGATTACTTCTTGTCGCTTTCTTTGCTTTTGGTCAGCCAGCCTGGGTTGAAGAGAATCTCTACCGAGGCTACCTACAAGCACTTTTGTCTCAGCGAATGGAACTTTGGTTAGCCATCGTTGGTCAAGCAGCGATTTTTTCACTCGCTCATCTCGGCTATCTGAGCAATCCTATTGATTTTGGCCAGACCTTTGTTGCGGGGCTTATTTTAGGATGGTTGCGAGGACGTCATTCAAATTTGGTGGCGCCTTTTGTTGCGCATGGATTATTTTGGGTGATGGCAGCATTTATGCCAGTGGTCTGATATGTTCGCAATCAGCGCCCAACACCGGCTCCAGCGGACAGCGGGTCTGTCACTCGCGCGCAGGCGCGGTTTGCCAGAAATGTGCAATAATCGAGAAAGAGTCTCGCCTGCCCCGCCGCTGCCGCTGAGCCAACTCGCTTGCTTCCCGGTATTCTGAATGAACCCAAGCCGTGGAACCGCGTCGTCCGCCAATGGCTGCCGTATTACGTCATCATCGTGGTGATCGTTCTGGTACTTCAGGTCCGCCCGAACGTGAGTCAAATTTCCCAAGCATTGATCTTTCTCCCAGTCATTGTCATCGCCGCAGCCTTCAATGCGTTTGGAGAGGAATTTGAATTCCGCTCGATGTTATTGACCCGTCTGGAGCCGGTCTTGGGACCCCAGCTGGCCATCCTGATGGCTGCGGGGGTGTTCGGCCTAATGCATTACTTCGGCGCACCTGGCGGTCCCTTCGGTGTAGTGTTGGCCGGGTATCTGGGCTGGATAGCCGCGAAGAGCATGATCGAAACCCGTGCCTTTGTCTGGGCGTTTTTGATCCACTTCATTGGGGACTTCATCATTTACTGCTTTTGGGCGATGTTGACCTGACGGCCCTGGGAGTAGGAATCCCGCCACCTGATTGGTGATGCAATCCATATCGTTGTGGGGGGCGCAGGCTAACAATTCGTTGCGGCGAACCCGGGAATCGTGCGGTTTTACGCATGACTTGATGTATTATCGACGTTGAAAGCGGGCTGCTCATCTCAAAGCCGTTAGGCGTGCCTATCATCCCGCCGCCGCCCATTTAAACTCGGCCGAATGTCAGTCTGAATTCAGGATTCTCGGTCTACCTCGCCTTACACTCAAAGGGAAGATAAAGGAGTAGGGAACAATGAAATATCGAGTCCACCAACTCAAGGTCAGAAGAGACACAGCCCAGGAGAAGCTGCAAAGCTTCTTGAATCAGCTAGAAGGCGAGATCCTTGCGGTAGTCCCGTATGTATCGCCGAAATTCCAGATGATGGGCGCCACATCTAAGGTTGACTTCCTGCTCATTGTGGAGAAAGTCAATTAGTGGTGTAAATGAGCGAGCGACTATCCTGGATGACAGCACGCTCGTAGACCATCCTCGGCCAATCCTCCGCCCAGGTCCCAGCAACGGTACGATTTTGCGCATCCTTTTCATGCCAAGATCAGAGTCCGTTGCGTCTTCATGCTACGGTGCCGAACGTCTCACAGGAGCGGACCGGGGAGGCTGTGCGATTTCATAACGAGGTTGTATGATAGGAGTGGGGTGATGAGGTAGCGGTCGGGCAAGCCCCGGCCGCTAACAACATAGAACGTGGCCTGTGCAGCTTATAAACCGGTAGGTGTAAGCGTATAAGCAGATAGGAGAGGACGGCATGAGAGTCAGAAATATCCGTATGGCGATGACTGTAATATTCCTCATTCTTGCGCTGTCGCTAATTGGTGCATGCTCAGAGCAACCGGCAATATCGCCATCGACTGTTGCTGAAGAACCGACAATCCATTCAACAATTACACCTATTGAATCATCAAGTCTTTCGCAGATACCAGTGATTTGGGATGATGATGGCAGTCCTGATGGTGTTATCGCCCTGCTCTATCTCCTGAAGAATCCGCAAGTTCGTGTCGAAGCGATCACTGTATCGTGTGGTGAAGCCCACCCAGAAATCTTCGCTCAAAATCTTACCCGCATGTTAGCGCGGATTGAACGCCCAGATATTCCGATCGCGGCTGGACGTGCAACGCCTCTGGAGGGGGACAACGCTTTCCCAGAGGCTTGGAGAGAATCGACTGATATTTTCTGGGGAATCGAATTGCTCGATGCGGAAGAGTCTGATGAATCTATTCCAGCCAGCCAACTCATCGTTGATGTAGTCAATCGCTCCTCAGAACCGGTCACTATTCTTCTTACAGGGAATCATACCAATCTAGCTGAAGCACTGAGAATGGACCCATCGATTGTCGATCGGATCAATGTTGTTGAGGTAATGGGGGGAGCACTTGATGTACCTGGAAACATCGCTAGCGACTGGCCTGATATTCCAAACGAGGTTGCAGAGTGGAATATCTGGGTGGATCCCATAGCGGCGAACGAAGTTTTCACGTCTTCATTGTCGATCAGGTTAGTACCTCTGGATGCAACGAACCAGGTCGTATGGACCGAAGAGGATGCTAAAGCCTGGGAAGCTTCAGGCACTCCAGAAGGCGTCTTGGCCTCAGAGGTATTAAGGTGGATGCTCCGCTCTTGGTTCCCTGAAGGTGTTTATGCTTGGGATGTTGTCGCAGCTGTTGATATGACAGATTCAGATGTTTGCCAACATTCCAATCAATATGTAAGGATAGTTACTCAACCAGGCAATGATCAGGGGCAGACACTCGTAGATGACAGCCAGCTCGCCAATACAAGTATTTGTATGAAACCATCAACGCCGCTTCTGAAAGGCCGTGTAGCAGAGGCTTTCCAAGCTCCTTAGAAGTCTCCTGTGACCCAGAATTGGGTACAGGTCAGCCTGAACCAACCCGGGACATCGGTTACATAGTATTCTAAAGACATAGGTTACAACACATATTCTAATGATATGAGTAACAATTTATCCCGGAGGCGTGATGCCTTCCCTTCAGGATGGAGGCTTCGCCTTCCAAAGTGTGGGAGATCAATGTCAACTCGAGACTGTTAGTCTGCGAGCTTTCTAAGAAATTTTGCTTTGTTCTCTCAGTAACTTTTGTCGCTATGGAAAGTTGATTATTATCGGAGGTGACTCATGGAGTTATTACCTACACTTAAAATTGGATGGCTCAATGGTTGGATTCTCCTTATATTTGAGTTTTTGATCCAGGGCTTTCTTCTGTTGATTTTTCCAAATGATGTAGTGTCCCGATTGTTTAGTAGGTCTGGATGGAATGCGAAGCAGAGAGTCTTTACAATCATCGGTAAAACATTTACCCTTGCCTGCTTGATTTTGATTATCATGACGCCCTTGAATATCAATTCAAGTGTATTCACCGTCGGGTTGATTCTATATGCCATCGGCTTGGTTGGTCTCGTGGTGGCTATGTTGAACTTCAAAGATACTCCGCTAAATCAGCCGGTGACGAAGGGAGTCTATAAGGTATCGCGTCACCCCCAAATCGTGTCGCTATTTGTCATATTTTTAGGGATATGCGTAGCGATTGGCTCATGGGTGGCCCTTCTCACGCTGATACTATCCAGGCTGTTTCAGCATTTCGGGATACTGGCTGAGGAAGAGGTATGCTTGAGGGCATATGGCGAGTCGTACCGTGCTTTCATGGAACAGGTACCGCGCTATTTCTTATTTTTCTGAGCGATGATTTCGGTCACAATGGGTTCAGTTGCTATGAGGAATTGGTTATTCTTCTTGTGTTTGGAAAAGTAACATAACCCCAACTTAGTGGGCGCTGAGGCACGCGCCACTGATAGCATTCGTTTTGCAACTAGACCTGTCTGGGCTTGATTACGAGGAGTTAAAACGCATGAAAGCAAATCAAGACCGTACCGCCAGTTTGCCCTTCAAGGGAAACCTCACGCTTTTATACGCGCTCTCTTTCATCATCGCCAGCCTGATGGCGGCTGCGTCCGTCGCTGGCCTCCTGTACCCAACGATCATCTATCCATCGGACGAGTTGCTTCAGGCGTTCCTATCCAATGACGTGGCCAATATATTCATCGGATTGCCGATGCTGATTGCTTCGATATGGCTCACGCGGCGCGGCAAGTTGATCGGACTGCTCTTCTGGCCGGGTGCGCTTTTCTTTGTGCTGTACACGTACATCGTCTATGTCTTTTCCATGCCACTCAACATGCCATTTCTCCTGTATCTCGCACTGGTCATGCTCAGTGTTTACACCCTCATCGGACTGATCGCCAACATTGACGGAAAAGCAGTACAACAACGACTTACCGGAGCTGTGCCGGAGCGCCTCGCAGGTGGAGTCCTGGCTGCGCTGGGTCTCCTGTTCCTCTTGCTGGTCATCGGCACTATCGTCAATGCGCTTATCAACCAGACGCCGATTGCTGAAACAGAACTCGCGCTGCACACGGCAGATTTCTTGATCACTCCGGCTTGGGTAGTCTGTGGGGTACTGCTTTGGCGGCGTAAAGCGTTTGGTTACGTGACCGGCCTGGGTTTGCTTTTCCAAGCCAGCATGTTATTCATCGGTTTGATCATCGTATTGTTGTTACAGCCATTCATGACCGCTGCGTCATTCAGTCTGGTCGATGTTTTGGTGACCTTTATCATGGGGCTGATCTGCTTCATTCCCTTCGCGCTCTTTATTCGCGGTGTGGTGTCCAATCGTGACTCCTCGCTCGCCTAGCGTCCGGAGACAAGTTGGTAGCGCAGGTGATCATGAGGTACGCTGCCCATCGACCACGTCACCAGACCGCGCTCTCGCGCACAAAATCAGTGGTTCAAGGATCAACGACGGCGTCATCTAACGGCAGCTCTCACGCTTGAAACGTGTGGTGGATGAGCTGGTTCCTTAGTCCGAACGGGTTAACATCACATGGAAATCCGACCATACAGGTACACAGATGAGAGAGAAGTCATCGAATTATGGAGGATTGTATTCCCGAACGCACCGGCTCATAACGATCCTGGTAACGATATCCGGTCTAAATTGAAAATCCAGCCTGAGCTGTTCTATGTGGCGATTGCTGATGGTCACTTAGTAGGAACAGCGATGTCGGGTTTTGATGGTCATCGGGGATGGGTCTACTATGTTGCAGTTCACCCAGATTTCCGGAGACAAGGTATTGGGTCTGCTCTTATGAAAAAAGCCGAAAAGTCTCTACTTGAAATTGGGTGTCCTAAGGTGAACATTCAGATACGAGCAAGCAATGCTGAAGTCCAATCATTCTACGAGACTCTTGGGTATAGCGTCGAGGACCGTATTAGTATGGGAAAGAGATTGGGTGATACCGAAGGGCAGAAATGATTTTGCCTATCCTTGAGCTGGAGCGAGCTGCGTGAGGGGCGAATGGTGGAGCGGGGGACTGCGCCCCCCCAAATACGGGGGACTGCGCCCCTCCAAGCACGGGGGACTGCGCTCCCCCAAGTACGGGGGACTGCGCTCCCCCAAGTACGGGGGATTGCGTATCTCAAGGTTGACAGCTGGCTCACCCGGAGGAATGAGATGAAGTGGACACCGCGCAGGATGAAGTCCGTGATGAACATCTATCCTCCTTACTTGTTTGCTGGCATTCGGGTGACCGAAATTGACCCGCAGTGGCGTGAACTCCACGTCTCGATGAAACTCCGCTGGTTTAATCAGAATGCCGTTGGGACTCACTTCGGTGGGAGCCTCTACTCGATGGTGGACCCACATCTCATGCTCCTGCTCATGCAGGCGCTTGGAAGCGATTACGTTGTGTGGGACAAATCAGCCGAAATCGAATTCATCAAGCCAGGCAAGGGTCGTGTGCACTCAATCATACGCATCACCGATGCTGACCTGGAGGAGATTCGCCGGAAGACCGAGGGAGGTGACGTGTACCGGCCGCGATTTGAGCTAACGATTCTAGATGAGGAAAGCGACATCGTTGCAACGGTGACGAAGGTCCTCCACATCCGCCGTAGATGAACCGCTCGCAGTTCATAGCTTGCCCGGTTTGTACCTGGATGCATCAACTGACCATCCACGGGCTCGTTGGATGGAGTGCATTAATTTTCTGTAATGAACTTTTCTGAAGTCTTGTACCGTCCTATGAAGAAAGGCGAGGAAGGGATTATCTCAGCCTTGATTGTGGACGTTTTTACTGAGTTTATTATGCCCCTGTATTCGCGAGAAGGGACGGAGGAATTTCTAAGGTATGTGCAGGAAGAAAAAATAAGCGAGCGATCCCAGCACAATCATTTCATCCTGGTTGCTCAGATTGGATCGCATGTTATTGGTGCAATTGAGGTTCGAGAGTTTAAACATATTTCTATGCTCTTTGTTGATGATCAGTACCAGCGGAAAGGAATTGGAGGGAATCTAATCAGGGAAGCAATTTCCATTTGTCAAGAGAATAGCCCCGAGCTTGATCAAATCACAGTTAATTCAAGCCCTAATGCGGTTCAAGCCTATGAAAAATTCGGCTTTCTATGGAGTGGAAGCGAGCAAGAAATTAGTGGAATAAGATTCGTGCCTATGGTGTTCAAGCTACCTGGCGGAGATGGCGCGTAAACCTCATCCACGAGAAGGTCACGTCCGTATTGGGTCTACACCTGTGAATACATAATCTTGACTTCAAATATCCACCAAGTATAATTTCTTTTCGGGCACGTGCTCTTGATTAGAGAAGGGACGAGCCCTTTTTCATGGAGGCGTGCATGACGGACGAGTTAAATAATCCTGAAGTCGAGATTCCCCCAGAACTTCAGGGCAATGTCACGGTTACAACGCTGGATAAAATTTACAACTGGGGACGGCGAAATTCCTTATGGCCAATGTTTTTTGGGCTGGCGTGTTGTGCGATCGAGATGATCTGCGTTGCAGCCAGCCGTTATGATTTCTCTCGTTTCGGCATGGAAGTGATGCGTGCCACGCCTCGCCAAGCGGATATGATTATTGTTTCCGGCACGGTAACGAAGAAAATGGTCCCGCAAATCATACGGCTTTACAACCAGATACCGGAGCCAAAATACGTCGTGGCAATGGGGGCGTGTGCCTCAGGCGGCGGGCCTTTTAAAGAGGGTTATAGTGTTGTATCAGGCATAGATAAATTCCTGCCCGTCGATGTTTATATTCCTGGATGCCCTCCAACCCCTCAAGCCTTGCTCAATGGCCTAATCAAGCTCCAGGAGAAGATTGACAAGCAATCCATTCGTTCCGTCAGCTGGTATCAGAAGGACGCTCCGGAAGCGATTCCCATTCCCATACTAGGACCGGATCTCATCGATCCGCGCGATATCCCGAACTTCCAGGAACTACAGACTCGAGCAGTCTCACAAGAGATGGATTCCGCGCCTGATGTGTAGCCGCCAATTAAGATATAGGTCACAGTCAAAATGATTGAGCAAGAGACGAAGCAACTCCAGGACACTTTGGAAGGCCGATTCCCAGAAGCCATTACGCGCGATGAGCGTCAGGGATATGAGGGATACATTGTAGAAGCCGCCAAACTTGTTGAAACTGCGCAGCGTTTGCGAGACGAGATGGGTTACGATTACCTTTCCTCGGTTACCGGCGTTGATTATCTGCCGGATGACAAGATGGAAGTTGTTTATCATCTTTATCGAAGCGCAGGAGGTCCAGCACTTACGCTTAAAGTCCAGACACCGCGAGACAACAGCGTTGTACCCTCGTTAGTCTCGATCTATCCCGGAGCAGATTTCCAGGAACGTGAAGCATGGGATCTTCTCGGGATCCGCTTTGAGGGACATCCGGATCTCAGACGCATTCTCTTATGGGACGGATTCCACGGTCATCCTTTGCGCAAGGATTGGCAGGAACCATACTTTGAACTGGATGGGAAGCCGTTCAAGAGTCGATGGCCCCAAGGGGAAGTTAAGCGAATCGAGGACGCCAACCCATTTGGAAAGAACGTCCACTATCCCTCAGAATTCACGCCGGAGGGCTGGGCACCAGAAGGGGAAGCCGCGCTCTATTCAAGTTTAGGTAAGATCGAACACGGCAACGGTAACAGAAATCGAGATTTTGAAACCGATAAAATCGTCGTTAACCTCGGTCCGCAACATCCATCAACACACGGTGTCTTCCGCATGGTTGTAACCCTTGATGGTGAGGAGATTGTGGGGCTGAAGCCTGTGATGGGGTATCTGCACAGGAACCACGAGAAAATCGGTGAGCGCAATACTTATTTGATGAATATGCCGTTCACAGACCGCCTGGATTATCTTTGCTCAATGAGCAATAACTTCGGATACGCTTTGGCCGTTGAAAAGCTCATGGACATCATGCCCCCGGAGCGAGCAGAATATATTCGCGTCATCATGGCTGAATTGACGCGGGTTGTTAACCACATTTGGGCGATCGGTTTCTTACTCAACGATCTCGGTGCGTTCTTCACGCCAATGCTTTATGCAATCAATGAGCGGGAGTTAATCCTGGATATATTTGAGGCGGTCTCCGGCTCGCGGATGATGTGCAATTACTTCCGCTTTGGTGGAGTTGCGCGGGATCTCCCCGAGGATGCTCTAGAGACAATCAAGGTCCTTGCGAATGAGAGGCTGCCCCGGAAAGTCGATGAGCTTGATCTCTACCTTACTGGAAACGAGATTGTGCGCGCACGGGCGATAGGGGTAGGCGTGCTGACCGCAGAGCAGGCACTGGCAAACTCGGCTGCTGGTCCCGTATTAAGGGCTTCTGGGGTAGCGTATGATATCCGGCGGGCTGATCCCTATTCAATCTATGACCGCTTCGATTTCGACGTCGCTGTACGTTACAACGGCGATGTCTATGATCGCTATCTGGTTCGGTTGGACGAGATACGACAGAGTCTGCGCATCCTACAACAAGCCGTCGAAGCCATCCCGGCGGGTGAGATCCAGACAGGCAAGCCGCAATATCAGGTCCGAGTACCTGCAGGCGAAGCGTATGGGCGCGTGGAAGCTCCGAAAGGCGAGCTTGGATTTTATGTTGTTTCAAATGGAAAACCGAATCCCTGGCGATACCATGTGCGCGCACCATCCTTCATCAACCTCACGCCTTTAGAGGAGATGTGCAAGGGGCACAAAATCGCTGATGTCGTAGCTATTCTTGGATCGATTGACATCGTTCTTGGCGAAACGGATCGATAGCGAATACCATACATAACTTGGTTTGTTGATGGCGGAGAGCTAATGTTCGGTAGCGGATTGATAAAGGGCCTTGGAGTAACGCTAAAACACTTTGTGGAGACGTATGTGGACGATCTCCGCTGGTTAGGGCGCGGCCGGTATTACAACGAAGATGCTCTAAAAATACGCCAGGGTACGGATGCGCGAGGGATTTTCACAGTCCAGTATCCGGAGGAAAAATTAACCGTTCCAGAAGAATTCCGCTACATTCCCTTCCTGGTATATGAGGAAGAGCCAGACGGAACCCGGAAAGACCGGTGTACCTCCTGTGGGATCTGTAGCAAAGTTTGCCCGCCACAGTGTATCTGGATCGTTCGTTCCAATGATCCACAAACCGGAAGACCGATACCAGCCCCAACTGAGTTCTACATCGACATTGATATCTGCATGAACTGTGGACTTTGTGCAGAATTCTGCCCTTTCGATGCGATTAAGATGGACCATGTTTTTGAACTCGCTTCCTACGATCGCTCGTCAGCTCATATTTTCAACAAAGAACGCCTAAGCAAACCGGCGTCGTACTACGCTGAGATTCGCCCGAAGAATTTCGCCCGGGAAGAGGCAGCTCGAGCAGAGAAAGAGGCTTTGAAGGCCGTAAAGAAAGAAGGTTGAATCACGAATATCTCATATAAGGTTTACAGATTATATGTACCATCATGAGACCGAATTTCTATTCCCTATGCGAGTCGCCTCCACGTTGAGAGAGATGCGCGGCGTTATTTGGAAAGATCTTGTCGATCGGGCATGCATTGCGGAAGCTGCTTCCACAGATCGGCTTGCCTTCAATTTGCTTATCATCCGTTTATGCAACTGCCTAACCTGCCAAACACATTCCTATCGGGCATTACACGGTTGCGAACAATGTGCAAAACACTCGGTCCGTCGCTTCCGAGGGGAAGACACCGAGCTTATTCAGCAGTTTGAGGATGCTGTCGCGGATATAGTCATCCATATGAACAATCAGGTCAACCATCAATCCCAAATTCTAAGCAAAGGTTAACTACTCATGACTGATCAATCCACCAGCGAAAACATTCAGGAGAATCAGATAGGCAAGGCCATCGCTATTGCCTCAGGTAAAGGTGGTGTCGGGAAAACCACCGTTGCAGTAAATGTCGCCGTGGCACTTGCGAAGAAGGGGTTGAAGGTCGGGCTGCTTGATGCCGACATCTACGGACCCAACGTGCCGACGATGATGGGGATATCCGCGATGCCGCCTCAGGAAGGCTCCAAGCTGAAACCTGCAGAAGCGCACGGCGTCCAACTGATGTCGATCGGCTTCTTGGTTCCCGAAGGACAACCGCTGATTTGGCGCGGCCCTATGCTCCACAGTGCGATCCAGCAATTTATTAACGATGTTGCCTGGGGGCAGCTCGATTATCTTGTGGTCGACTTGCCACCAGGGACGGGAGATGTGCAGCTCAGCCTGGCACAAACGCTTCCACTTTCTGGCGGGGTAATCGTTACGCTGCCGCAGAAAGTATCCATCGAAGATGCACGGCGTGGGCTTGAAATGTTCCGCACGATGGAAATCCCGCTGCTGGGTGTTATCGAAAACATGAGCTTTCTTGAACTACCCGACGGTACGCATCTCGATATTTTCGGGCAAGGGGGTGGGGAAACAATGGCGCAGGAGGTGGGTGTACCTTTCTTAGGTACAATTCCAATCGATGCAGCCGTTCGGGTGGGGGGAGATCAGGGCACACCCATTGTCATCTCGCAGCCGGATACTCCAGCTGCAGAAGCATTTAACAGGATTACAGAAGCGATCGTCACCCGATTTGAATCTGGAGAGCTGAAAGGCACAGAAGATCTCAAGATCGAGATCACCGATTAGGGCAACCTCCATCGAGGAATTTTAGGGACATTCGTTGCCGATTCAAGGGGCCGATCGAAAGTCGGTCCCTTTTGCCTCTCATACGGGCGTAGTATGATTAGCTACTAACGATGTTATCTAATCGAAGGTGTTAAATATGACAAGTCCAGAAGGAACAGTCGTTGCTTCCATTCGCTTCCAGCCAGTCGGCAAGCTTTATCATTTTAATGCGACCAAGATTGATGATCTGAAGACCGGTGATTATGTGATCGTGTCGACCTCTCGCGGGCGTGAGATGGGTCAGGTTGCTGGTTTGCTGAGCGGCAAGGATTCACCAAAGGGATCGCATAAGCCTGTAGAGCGCCGCGCCACTGCGCGTGAGCTTGTTATGGGACGGATGTGGCAGACCCGTGAGCTGGAGGCGATGATTTCTTGCCGCGAGAAAGCCCATGAACTTGGAATTGTCGGTATCAAGATTATCAGGGCTGAATATTGTTACGATGGCTCGCGGATAACATTCATCTTCAGCAGTGAAGGTGATGAGAATATTGACCTTGAACCTTTGAAACGGGCAATGAGGCGATCGATTAGAAAAACTCACATCGAATTTCGGAAAGTGGGTCCAAGAGATGTGGCTAAGATCATGTGCGGCATGGGCGCCTGTGGAATTGAAGAGCGTTGCTGCTCACGCTTTCTATCGAATTTCAGTCCCATCTCCATCAAGATGGCTAAAGCGCAAGGGGTCTCCCTTAACCCCCAGGAGATAACGGGCATGTGTGGCCGTCTTCGCTGCTGCCTTATCTACGAGTATGAACTATATGCAGAAGCTCGAAAGCATCTCCCGAAGCGGAAAAAGAAAGTGATTACGGCTAGAGGGGTTGGAAAAGTTATCGACGTACTCCCTCTCAAGAATGCGGTGATCGTTAAGTTGGAAGATGACCGCAGAGTTGAATTCCACAAAGATGAGATCGAGCCTTATGACGAACTTAAAGCCTTGCAGCAGAAGACCGAGAGCCCTTGCGAAATTCATGAAGACGGCAAATGAGATTGTGACAAGTAATCAGCCTTGAATTACACAAGGGTAGATAGCATATGACGACATTCGATCGAGTCCTCGTAGTTTTAGCTCATCCGGATGACCCCGAATTCTTCTGCGGTGGCACGGTTGCCCGTTGGGCAGCCTCCGGAAGGGAAATTACCTATTGTCTTTTAACTCGTGGAGATAAAGGTTCCGACGACGAGAGTTTGTCCACCCAGGAATTGGCGGAGATCCGCGAAACTGAGCAACGAGCCGCTGCGAAAGTCCTGGGGGTGCATGAGGTGAAATTTCTAAATGAGTTGGATGGGTACGTTCTACCAACCCTGGAGCTGCGGCGCGATATCGTGCGTGTTATTCGTCAAGTCAGGCCGCAAGTCGTCATCACATGCGATCCAACGAACTTCTTCCCAAGTAATTACTACATCAACCATGCGGATCACCGGGCAGCAGGTCAGGCAACCTTGGATGCCGTCTATCCAGCGGCCCGTTCTGCACTCTACTTCCCTGAACTCAGTCAACAGGAGGGATTAGAACCGCATAAAGTCCTCGAAGTCTATGTCTCTGGAACATTGCACCCAAATATTACCGTTGACATTACCGAATTCTTCAAGCAGAAAGTGGCTGCTTTGAGCGAACATCGAAGCCAGATCAAAGATATCACTGCCCTTGAGGAGCGGATGCGAAAACGCATGCTCGATCCCGATTGCCCCCCGGATGATCCCCGTTTCATCGAGAAATTTCGACGGATAGTGTTGCGTCAATAATCGAAAAGCAGATGATAAAAACCTACCTGAACCAGGCGCAATCAAATCTTGATCAGCTCATTTCCTGGCGGCGGGATTTCCATCAGCACCCTGAGCTAGGTTTCGCTGAGCATCGTAGCGCTAAGATCGTCGCCGAAACTCTAGGGGAGATGGGTTTGAGTGTCCAGACTGCAATCGCGGAGACAGGTGTGGTTGGCACGCTCGAAGGTGGAAAGCCTGGACCAACCCTGCTTATCCGCTTCGATATGGATGCTTTACCGATTCATGAAGAAACTGGCGCTGCTTATGCATCCAAGCAGGATGGAATAATGCACGCATGTGGTCACGATGGCCATATGGCGATTGGTTTAGGCGTTGCTCAGATCCTTAGCTCACAATCTAAAAAACTTCCCGGCACGATCGTATTCATCTTCCAACCTGCTGAGGAAGGGCAGGGTGGAGCTGGACGCATGATTGCCGAGGGTGCCCTCGAAGGCCTGGGCGCTTCCAGATGTCTTGGGCTGCATATCTGGAATGAGAAACCGCTCCACTGGCTCGGTATTTCGCCAGGAGCGGTCATGGCGGGAGCGGAGCGGTTTGAAATCGTAATCCGCGGGAGCGGAGGGCATGGCGCTTCGCCCCACCTGGCCCGGGATCCCATTCTGGCTGCTTCACAGCTCATCTCTGCTTGTCAGTCGATCGCATCAAGGTCTCTGGACCCGCTGGAACCAGGTGTGGTCAGCTTCACGGCGATTCATGCAGGCGAAACCTGGAATGTGATTCCATCCTCAGTTCGTCTAGAAGGCACGATTCGCACTTTTTCTGAAGCTACACGAATGATGGTAATCGCACGTATGAAAGAGATCGCCACCGGTGTATGTACTGCAGCAGGCTGCCAGGTAGAGCTTGAATTTGAACGAATTACACCGCCTCTTGTCAATGACGTTGAGACCGCAGCTCTTGCAGCGGAAGTTGCACATCAACTCTTCCCTGCATTCGAAATTGACCGCCAGCATCGTGTGATGGGCTCAGAGGATATGGCTTTTTTTATGCAGGAAGTCCCGGGCTGCTACTTGTTCATTGGCTCGAGTAATTCTGCACGTAACCTTGATGCGCCGCATCATAACCCAAAGTTCGATTTCGATGAGAACGTCCTTCCGATTGCTGTAGGGCTTCTTGCGGCTTGTGCTTGGCGTCTTCAGGAGAGGGGATCGTGACTGCGTCCCGGATCTTTGAGCGCCGGGGTTCTCAGGGTTGGGTGATCCTCGCTGGTGAATCGCCGCTTGTTCGCGATGCTGAAGCATCGGCGTTGGACTCAATTAATAGCATATTGAGCCCTGAAGGGGCGCTGGTTATTCTTGCTCCTGGAGGGGAGGTCCCATTCCCTGCTCAACACTTCGTCAACGATTTTAAATCGCGGTTTGGTGACACGTTGAAAATGATCGATCCTTTGGAAGTGGATCTGACGCTCCTCCAGACAATCTGTAAAAAGGCGCAGTTAGTAATGGCGCTGGGCGGCAATAGCGAGAACTGGGTCACCATCTTTACTGAAGAACGAATGCCTGCTGATCCGGACTTAATCGTCTCCGAGAATTCTGTGTTTATTGCGATAGGGAGCCTGGTTTCCGTCCTTGGAGAATGGATCTACGACTCGGAAAGCGATCAGATTACGGATGGAACAGGGTGGTTTCCAAATGCATTATTTTTACTAGGTTCTACGGCCCCTGCGTCGAAAAGGGAAGTCCGGAAGAAAATCGAGTCACAGATGAAGAGCTACGCGATCAGCATCGCACCGGATACGATCATAGGTATCGGTCCACAAGGGAAGGTTGAGATCTGGAGTGAAACGGCTCCAGAGATCCTGCTTGGGCAGGGGTGGGTATGAGATGAGCGATGGGAACGGGCATAACCCCCACTTGATGTTTATAAATCCACCAAAACGTGTCGTAAGCCTGGTGCCTTCCATCAGCGAGAGCATCATCGAGCTTGGGATAGGCGATCGTCTTGTCGGGATCACTGATTTCTGCCCTGATCCAACCGGGGGATTATCCAGCACCACCACAGTGGGGGGGACCCGATCAGCGGATATTGAAGTTATCTCGGCCCTTAAACCTCAACTTGTGCTTGCCAATCAGGAGGAAAACAGCCTAGAAACGGTTGAAGAACTCGAGAAGCTGGGAATCCCGGTGTGGGTCACCTTTCCGAAAAATGTTGATGATGCCATTCAAATTCTCTGGGCGATCGCTCGTATCTTCCAAATAGAAAGCGAGGCGGCACCGAGAATCACTCACCTCGAACGAATGTTGGATTGGACAAGGAGAGCATCCCTAATATCATCCCCCAGGCGGGTGTTTTGCCCAATTTGGCAGGAAGAGGACGAACAGGCGGGATTGTGGTGGATGACGATCAACCGGGAGACGTACGTTGATAGTGTTCTCTCAATTTCGGGCGGGGAGAATATCTTCAAGATGCGGGAACGCCGCTATCCGTTGGACGCCGATTTAGGGCTGGTCGAACCGGAGAAACCCGGCGAACGCGATACACGTTATCCACGAGTTACTGTTGAAGAAGTCAAAACTCTCGCACCGGAGGTGGTTCTTCTTCCGAGTGAACCCTATCACTTTGCTGAGGAGGAACGAGAACAAGCGATGATTGCCCTCGAAGGCACTCCTGCCGTACAGGAAGGTAGGGTATTTCTTCTGGACGGGCACTTGCTGACATGGCATGGAACGCGCCTAGCGCACGCACTCACCGAAGTACCGAATTACCTGAACTTTGATTAATCATCTCTCCCCCTATTTGATGTGACCTGCAGGAGGAAAAACCACTGCTAGGCTTGATAATAATGACAGGTTCCCGAATGGTACTCACGGTTGTTTTCTTGATGGCTGAGCTTGTGGCTTGCAGCGGAGACACCGGGTTATGTGGGGTAGGTGTGCGAGATTCAAAAGAGTGAATGCTCCGCTCTCTTTGCTTTCCGCGACGGCACTGGCGGGTTCGGATGGAAAGACCAGCGTGGCTGGCTCGCGAATCACTCCCCATGTTCCTGGTTTGGTGTGGGATGTATGGATGGTCATGTGACCAGTATCGCGATCAACTATATCGAGTTGACTGGCAATCTGCCTCGCGAACACGGAAATCTATCAAAATTGAAACACTGAGTTTATATTTCAATCACTTAGAGGGGACCATCCAGGCTGAGTTAGGTAAGCTTTCAGTGCTCGAAACACTTATCCTACACAACACCGACTTGATGGGCAGCCTTCCTCCTGACTTGGGAGATCTTGCCAGTTTGCGAAAACTTGATTTGGATAGCAATCAACTTTCAGGGGAAATTTCACTTGAGCTTACTAACCTATCCCAATTGCGAGAATTGATGCTACGTGGCAATCTACTCAGCGGGACGATCCCGCCGGAACTGGCACTTTTGTCCAAGCTGGAAGGGCTTTTTCTAAGCAACAATGACCTGAGCGGAATCACCCCACCGAAACTTGCCGAATTATCTAATCTGCGTATGTTCAGTTTCTATGGCAACGATTTGAGCGGCCTTGTGCCATCTGCCCTGCGAGGCATCCCATCTTCGGGCTATGACACACTTGGATGGGGCGATGATTAACGAGGTGTACAATTCAAGATGTCAGCCTCGTGTACTGTAAACAGAAACTAAGCGGAAGGGAATAATCATGGACACGCAAAAACTACTTTACCTCTCCCGAGCGGATGTTGAGAGTGTTAATTTGGATGTAAGTACAATTATCGACCTGCTTGAAAAGGCTTTCCGTGAGAAGGGCGAGGGTAAGGTTGAAATGCCTCCAAAGCCGGGGATCCACACACAGCCGAACGCCTTCATTCATGCCATGCCGGCATACATCCCTTCACTCAAGTCGGCCGGGATTAAATGGGTGAGTGGGTATCCGCAAAATCAAGAGCGTGGGTTGCCTTACATAACCGGTCTCCTGGTGTTGAACGATGTTGAGACGGGTCTCCCCTATGCCGTGATGGATTGTGTGTGGATAACGGCTTATCGCACCGGAGCGGCTACTGCCCTTGCGGCGAAGTACCTGGCGCGTCAGGAGAGCGAAGTTGCCGGGATTCTGGCATGTGGCGTTCAAGGGCGGACGAATCTCGAAGCTCTGGCGGCGCTCTTCGATATTAAGCTTGTATATGCCTATGACATCGATCGCGGTGTGCAGGATCATTACGTGCAGGAGATGTCGGCTAAGCTTGGAATCGAAATTGTGGGCGTGAGTGAGCCCAAAAGAGCCGTTGTCGATGCAGATCTCGTCGTCACATCCGGACCGATACTTGAACATCCAAGCCCGACGATTATGAAGGGTTGGTTGAAAGCGGGCAGCTTCGGGAGCGCCGTGGATTTCGATAGTTATTGGTACCCTGAAGCGATGGCCGAGATGGATAAAATAAGCACAGACGATCATTCACAGTTTGAGTATTATGCTTCTGTCGGGTACTTCAAGCAGACCCCCAAACCCTATGCCGATCTCGGTGAAATCGTCGTCGGGAAAAAAATGGGGCGTGAAAATGAACATGAGCGAGTACTGGCGATCAACCTGGGACTTGCGATCGATGATATGGCCGTTGCGCCGGAGATCTACCGTAGAGCGATCGATCGGGGGATTGGCACCCAGCTCGATCTCTGATTTTGATAAATAATCCCAATAACACCGAATAATCCAAACGGACTGAATGCAAAGAACAAGGAGGAAAGGATAATGCGGACATGCGGTCGTTTCATAGCCGGGGTCTTTGCATTCCTCTTCATCGTCAGCGCTTCGATAGCATTGCTTTT
>Ga0114922_10001529_pt1 | contig 22088 bp, 21 predicted proteins | sample AartaG_FD_100975 | JGI IMG/M metagenome (GOLD analysis project Ga0114922, IMG submission 100975) | Deep subsurface microbial communities from Aarhus Bay to uncover new lineages of life (NeLLi) - Aarhus_00045 metaG | ecosystem: Environmental > Aquatic > Marine > Oceanic > Sediment | place... | reverse complement strand
TACCGATTTAGCCATGAATACCCACCTTATCAGATTTATTGTTGGAAGAACGGGTTAAAATCTAATTTAAATATAAAGCTCTGTCAATTCGCTTTTACTCCCGAGGTGCAATTCCCGCGGTAGATGGGGAATCTCCGATTACCGGGGTGAAAAAAAGGTACCCGGCTGTTCGAACCGGGTACCTTGACTTCTTTCCGTTGATCGAAGCGCTTGAGCCACCGCCGGCAGCAGCAGCGCCGGAACTAGGCCAGATACGAGCGCAGCGTGTGGCTGCGGGAGGGATGCTGAAGCCTCTTCAGAGCCTTCTTCTCTATCTGTCGAATCCGTTCCTTTGTAAGCTTGTAGCGATTCCCGATCTCCTTGAGAGACATGGGACGTTTTCCGTTCAGTCCGAAACGGTACTGGATGATATCCGCCTCTTTTCCGCTCAGCGTGTTCAACACCGTATTGATGTCCTCCTGGAGCGAGCGGTCTATCACCGATTCCTCGGGCGCCTTCTGACCCTTGTCCTCGACGAAGTCACTCAGGATCGAAGAGTCCTTCTCGTCGTAGATGGGCGTATCCAGGGAAACCATGTCCCGGGATATATTGATGAGGTCCGCCACGTGATCCTCTTTCATATCCAGAGCCTTGGCAATATCATGGATCTCCGGATCGCCTTTTGATCCACTCTGCAGCTCTTTCCTCATCTTCTCTATCTGCACCAGCTCGTTGGCTCGGTTCAGGGGCAGGCGAATCATCCGCGATTTTTCGCAGATCGCCTTGAGGATGGCCTGACGGATCCACCACACCGCGTAGGAGATGAAATGATAGCCCTTGGAAACGTCGAATCGCTCGATCGCGTTCATCAGTCCGATGTTTCCTTCACTGATCAGATCGGCCAGGGGCAATCCCTGATTCTGGTACTTCTTGGCCACGTTCACGACGAAGCGCAGATTTGCCTGAATCAACTTGTTCTTGGCTATCGCCTCCCCATCTGCGGCCCTACGGGCGTAGTTCTGTTCCTCCTCCCTGGTCAGCAGGGGAACCTTGTTGATCTCCTTGAGATAGATCGATAGGATATTCTCATCGCTGTTGCGCGTATCTTTCTGCGGCTGAATCATTTTTGTTGCTGTAGACATTTATTCCTCCAACTTTTAGTGAATATAATGCAATATACGTGCCATATACGCCAGAGAGTCGACTTTAAACATATACGATGTATAGAATTACAAAGAGGAAATTACGGCTTATTCAGGTGGTGAAAAACCGGGTCAAAATGGCTCAACTATCGGTAGATCCAGCAAAGCTGTATCATAATAACCCAATTGAGAGCTCATCTTCACCTGGATTGCGCCCGCAGCAGCAGCGGTACTGCAAACCGCTTCCGCACGGGCACGGATCCCCGGATTTGTACCTTCTGCCTTCGGCAAAATTCACCCGCACCACCGGATCCTTCAGGCGGCCGTAGTAGAACAGGGGAAAATCGATCTTCGTGTTTTGAAAGATCTCGTATTTTTCCTCCGGGGCACATCCCTCTAAAACCCCGGAGGCCTGAAGTTCCTTCCAAGCCTGCCGGACGATGTCGACTATCATGGATCGCTCGGCCCGGTCGGAAAGGGCGCGCTTCTTGAAGCCCCTGAGATAACGTAGCAATTGGATCGAATAGAAGGCCTGCCAGTCATCCTGAGCTTCGCAATCCTGCTTTGCCATGCCGTACTCGTTGCAGAATCGGTCCAGGAGAGCCCGGATGTGCTTGCTCCTCCTCATTCTCTGGGAGGCCACCCAGCTGCGGATTGCCGAACTACCGTATCCGATCCGCCGCAGAGCAATCCCCAGGTAGTACAGCGCCTTGGTGAGCTCCTCGGATCGACTCAGCGGACAATTCTGCACCGCCCGGGAGAGGAAAACAATTGCGCTGGCCGGATCGTGCCCGGATAGATAGCGTATCCCACGATGAAAATCGACGGTCCACCGATCCATGGTTAAAAAATACGCCCCCGAAACCGGAAACGGCAACAATTTTGTTGACGATTCCCGGGGTAATTCTGTATATTCTGTTCAAAACAAACACCCAAAAATCTTTCGTAAATCTAAAAACAATATAGAATCAGGAGGAAACAGCAGATGAAAGTCAAACCTCTCGGTGATCGTGTACTCGTAAAGATGGTCGAAGGGGAATCCAAAACCGCGGGCGGGATCTACATTCCTCAGACCGCACAGGAAAAGACCCAAGAGGGCGTGGTGATAGCTGTAGGTGACGACGAGTCAATCAAGGTTAAAGCCAAAGACCGGATTCTTTACGACAAGTATGCGGGTTCTACCATCAAAGTTGATGGAGAAGATCAGCTGATCGTAAAGATGTCCGATATCCTGGCCGTCATACAGTAGAATCGAGTCCTTTAGATTTACTGCGATCAGGCAAGAGGAGCACCTGCTAGTCCGGGTGCTCCTCTTTTTTCCGCATCTGCACTATGAAGTCCTCGAAAGCGTTCAATACACCCTGCACGGAAGAGGCAACCATGCGGGTCCGGGGCAACGAATCCAGAAAGAAGTGGCCGTACGCCTTTCGAACAATTCTGGGATCCAGTATGAGCACCGCTCCGTAGTCGTCCTGGCGGCGCATCAGTCTGCCAAAACCCTGGCGCAGACGTATAATGGCATCCGGCAGAGCCAGTTCCCAGAAAGCCTTGGCCCCCCGCTGCTCTATAGCTTCGGTTCGCGCCTCCATAATGGGATCCGTGGGAACCCGGAAGGGCAGGCGGGTCAACACAACCACCTCCAGTGACTTCCCGGGCGCGTCGATTCCCTCCCAAAAGGAATCCGTGGCAAACAGGACGCTGTCCGTGTTTTCCCGAAAAGCGTTGAGCAGCCGGTGGCGCTCCTCATCTCCCTGTCGCATCACCAGCAATCCCTTCTGGGCAAGCTCGGGCCGGATCGTATCAAAGGCGAAATCCAGGAGCGAGTACGAGGTGAAAAGCACCAATCCCCGTCCCTCCGAAACAAGCAGAGCATCCCGGATAAACTCCGTCAAAAAGCCGGGAAAATCTTTGTCCTCCGGCTCCGGGGCTTCCTTGGGAATACCTAGGAACACCCGCCTCTGATAATCGAAGGGAGAAGGAAAAACCGCTTCGGCTCCACATGTGCCGACAGGAGATATCAATCCCAGACGATTTTTCCAATAATCGAAGCTTTTATTCACGGTCAGGGTGGCGGAGGTGAACACGACGGTATCGTAAGGCTGGTACACGGCCTGCTTCATCACCGTCGATACATCCAACGGGGTAATCACGAAGCGCACGGTTGATTCACCCCGGAAGTTCTTTCTAGACTCCAGCCAGTAGATCTCCTCCCGATTTTCCCGGTAACGCAGAAAACGCTTGCCTATCTCGGCCACCTGAGCCAAGCGTCGCATCTGCATCCTGCTCTCGAATACAAGCGGATCTTCCTCCTCTCCATCGGAAAGCCCCTCCAGGGCTTGAGAAAACCGCGCCTGCAGGGTGGTGATGGTGACGGCCAGATCGTTCAGAGGCTCCAGGAGCAGGTCGGACAGGCGGGAATCGGTGGCGCCGGTATCGCCGCCAGAGGCCTTGAGACGGAAGGTGGTACGGGATTCGAGCAGCCCGGCCGCCCTGGTCTCGAGAATGGCGGCTCTGTCGGCAAGCGCACCGAGCAACTGCCGAAGCTCGGCGATCTGTGTGCTGCGCCCGAATACCTTCTCCAGGGCAAACAACAATCCTCTCCTCCGGCCTCTCTTTTCCCTGTACAGCCTGCCGGCGTACTTCATGATCTGAGCACGGGTGAAGGATTCGGAGAAGTACGAGGTTGCGTTTCTCTCCACATTATGGGCCTCATCGAAGATGATCCGCTGAAATGGAGGTAGAACCGCTGCGGAGTCGAACCCCATTCCGGAGAGGCGCAGGGCCAGATCCGAGAACAGGAGATGGTGATTGGCCACCAGAATCCGGCAGGCCGCCGCTTCCCGACGAGCCTTGAGCACGAAACACCCCTCCCTGTACGCACAGCGCAACCCCAGGCAGGCATCCGCCTCCGAGCAAACCCGGGACCACAGCTCCTCCCCGGGATAGAAGGGCAGCTCGCTGCGGCTGCCCGTCGGCGTGGTGGCCGACCACTCGTGAATGACCTTGAGCTCCTTGTCCTCCTCATCGAAGAGGGTCGATTCCTCCAGGGCCTCCCGGACTCGGTTCAGGCAGAGGTAGTTGCCCCTGCCCTTGACCAGCATGGCTCCGGGGTCCTTTCCCAGGATCCTGATGACCAGGGGAATGTCCTTCTCCACCAACTGCTGCTGAAGGTTGATGGTCGCGGTGCAGATGACCACCCGTTCCTCGTTTGCCAGGACCCATTGAAAAGCGGGAATTAGGTAGGCCAGGGACTTGCCGACCCCGGTTCCGGCTTCGGCGATCCGCAGCTGCCCGACGTTGAAGGCTCCGCAGACGAACTTCAACATGTCTACCTGGCTCTCCCGGGCTTCGAAGCCCGGATAGATCCTGCTGAACGCCCCCCCGGCTTCCAGATGCTCGGCCAGCTGTTCGGCATCCAGAAGGGACAGCTGCCTGACGGTGACCGGTTCGGCGACCACGTAAAGAGCCTGGACCGAGTTATCTACGATATAGAAACCGATGCCCTCACCCCCCAGACGGGAGGCAATCTGCAGGTCCGCCTCGCTGGGCTCGAGAATCCCCGAAGGGTGGTTGTGGATCACCACATCCCCGGCCTCCAGGTAGGGTCTAAGGGCGGGAACGCTCTGAGAGGTCCCCCGGGCGCCCACAGTGATCGTCGCCACACGACGCTCGGCGTCCAGACCGGCGGCAACCAGAACCTCGTTTCCGAAGGCTTCTTCGATCGCCGCCCGCAGCGCCTGAGCCGCCTCAGGGGTGAAGCGGCTGTTTATTTGCATAACCGGTCGAAGATGCCTTTCAGCAGTGTGGCTAGCCAGGGCGCCACCTTTGCGGCGGTTTCCACGACCTCCTGGTGGCTCAGCGGTTGATCGAGAATGCCGGCGGCCATGTTGGTCACCATGGAGAGCCCCAAGACCTCCAAGCCCAGGTAGCGAGCGGCGATCACCTCGGGAACCGTGGACATGCCCACCAGATCCGCGCCCATGGCCCGAGCCATCCTCACCTCTGCCGGGGTTTCATAGGTGGGACCGGCAAAGGCGGCGTATACCCCCTCCTGAAGCTCCCTTCCCTGCTCCGCGGCCACCTCCCCGGCCAGGCGCCGCAGCCTCTCGGAATAACTTTCCGTCATATCGGGAAAGCGCGGTCCGAACCCTTCCGGATTGGGGCCCCGGAGAGGATTCACTCCGAGAAGATTGATGTGATCCCTGATGAGCACGATCTCGCCGGCGCGGTAGCTGTCCTTGATTCCCCCGGCGGCGTTTGTGACGATCAGGGTGCGAACACCGAGGGAATGCAGCAGGAACACCGGAAGCACTAGTTCATCCATGCTCCGGCCTTCGTAGAAGTGAAAACGTCCGGCCATCACGGCAACCGAGGAGGCCAAGCGCAAAAACCCGGCGTGCCCTTCCACCGTGGGAACGGGGAATCCCTGAATCTTCTCGTAGGGAATATCGATTCCCTCCACGGACTGAACGAAGGAACCCAAACCGGAGCCCAGGATCAATCCCACCGCCGGCCTCTCACCGTGTTTCGAAATCACCGATTGTGCCGCTTCTTCCACCCGTTTCTGAAAGCCTTCCTGCATATGTGTACACCTCCTTGCCCGCTACGATGAGCAATCCCCGCAGTGCCATGTTTCAGCCGCGCGCTACGCGGCGGATCATCGTAACGCGTTATACAGCTGCACCGGATCCCGGTAGAAACCCACCCGCAGCACGCGGTTTATCTTCTGGGTAATGGCCCAGCTCCATCCGGAGTCGACGCCCGTCTGGGAGGACATGCGCAGGATTCGTTCCTGCGGCTCCCGGGCCTCCCTGGCCTCACCATCCAGCAGATTTCGAAGCACCGCAGCGTACGCGCGGTCGGGGGCATTGCGGAACTTATCGAACTCCTGTGGTTTGCGCTTCAGTCTCTGCAGCAGATCCTGCGGGTCCAGGTCCGGCAGTTTGCCCAAGGGCAGTCCTACGTGGACATACAGCCTTAATCCCTCCTCCAACACGGACAGCGCTATCTCCCGGCCTTCAGGGTAGGAGAGAAAGTTTCCGAGGGTCGAGTGACAGAGGGCCACCGGCAGGGCCAGCAATTCTCGGATGTGTACCGCGTTGCGGTAGGGGGCCAGATCCTCCACTTCCTGGACCGGGAGGCCGCCAGCTTTCAGGCAGCGTCGCACCTCCTCCGGCCCGGCGCCGGCTTCCACCAGCAAACGGGGTTGCGGGGATGATACTTCCACCATACCCGGATCCCACTCCACAGCCTCCAGCAGGCTGAGTCCCTGGAACACACCGGTTCCCGGAACAATCGCGCGCTCCGCGCCCTGCGCACCCCGTGCCCCGGGTTCGCCGTCCAGCACCAGGAGGGTTTTCCCTTTCCCACCGATTGTTCGCTCCGAGCCGGCACCGGAAGTGCGAAAGGCAACCACGCCCACCTCTCCCGCCTTGAGCAGGGCGGAGGAACTCAGCTGGAATCCCTCGGTTCTCACCCAGCCCCAGGGCAGGTTCAGGCGAATCTCCCTGCGGCGTTTCAGCGCCTTGAGCCGCCGGGCCCCCGCGGCGTCGGGATTCCAGATGACCTCCTGCTGTTCGGCAGCCAGTAATCCCGCCAGAACGGCGGCTGCCGGGGCATCACCGATTATCCTAACTTTCATATTGGCTTCGTAGTGTAGCCAACATCTTGTTGAATTTCAATAAATCCATCAGAATGTCAGGCGCAATGGATATTGATTTCATCAAACTCCAGAGCTGTGGCAACGACTACATCCTGGTGGATACCTTCAAGAACACCATCCTCAACCTGGAGGCCCTTCCCGATCTGGCCAAGCAGATCACCAGCCGAAGGTTCGGAGTGGGCGCGGTCGGCCTGCTGTTCGTCGCCCAGGGCAGCGTAGAGAAGCTGCGCATGCTTCTCTACGATCCCTACGGAGTGGAAATCCAGAGTGACGGATTGGCCCTTCGCTGCCTGGCCCGCTACGCCTTCGATTCGGGATTGGTAAACACGGAGAACTTCCGGGTTCAGAGCGGGAAGCACGCCATAGCGGTTGAAGTGCTCGATTCCTACAACATCCTCATAGAGAGCGATGCGCCCCGTTATTGGCGGAAGGATCAGATCCTGAGCGAACGGACCGGGGAGACCTTCCGGCACCCCATTCGGCTCGGATCGACGGAGATCAACTACACCCCCGTGTTCATCGACGCGCCCCACGCCGTCATCTTCGCCAGGGACTACGGGCTCGATTATCCGGATCTGGTTCAAGAGCTGGAAAACAGCGCCGGTTTCGAGGAGGGTACGATGATCTCCATGGTTCGGGTGATCAGCCGGGAGGCCCTGAGCCTGCGCACCTGGCAGGTAGGATTGGGGGAAGTGCTCTCCAGCGAGGCGGCCGCCTATGCGGCCGTGACCGCTGCGGTTCTGGACGGTCTGGCCGACAGAGCTGTGCGGGTGCACCTGGAAGGAGGCAATCTGCTGGTGGAGTGGTCGGAGCAGGACAATCGCTTCTCCGCATCGGGACCGGTGGAATACGTGTTTATGGGTACCTACTACTACGAGGAGACCGAGGAAGATGAAGATTGAGGCGTCCCAGCGTCTTCAAGGCATTGGCAGCTACGCGTTTGCAGAGGTGGACAAGAAGGTCGAAGAGCTGAAAGCAAAGGGAATCACACCCATAGACTTCGGGGTGGGAGACCCGAGCGCTCCCACCCCCCCGCTGATCCGGCAGGCCGCGGCCGCGGCGCTGGAACGAAGGAAATCGAGCGGATATCCAAGCTACATCGGGGACATGGCGTTCAGAGAGGCGATAGCCGGTTGGGCCAAGCGGCGCTACGGCCTCACCGTCGATCCGCAGAGAGAGATCTCTTCCACCATCGGATCCAAAGAGGCGGTGTTCAACTTCCACGAGGGGGTTGTGGATCCCGGGGACATCGTGCTCTGTCCCTCGCCGGGATACCCCCCCTATACCCGGGGAACCCTGTTCGCCGAAGGCCTGCCCTACCAGGTTCCGATTAGAAAGGAAAACGGTTTTCTCATCGATTTTTCCGAGATTCCCGCCGAGGTTGCCCGGAAGGCCAAACTGATGTGGCTCAACTATCCGAACTCGCCCTCCGGGGCGACCGCGGATGAACGCTTCTACCGGGAGGCTCTCCAGTTCGCCCGCACCTACGATATCATTATCGGCTCGGATGAAGCGTACTCGGAAATCTACTTCGGGACAGCCCCGATTTCAATTCTGAACCTCCAGAGGCAGGGGGTGCTGGTCTTCAACTCCCTGTCCAAGCGTTCAGCCATGACCGGCTACCGCATCGGCTGGGTCATGGGCGATCGGGAGCTGGTGGCCGTATTTCGAAAGGTGAAGACGAACATCGATTCCGGAACCCCCACCTTCATCCAGGACGCCGCCGCGGCGGCCTTGGCCGATGAGGCTCATGTGGAGGCATTCCGGGAGGAGTACCGGCAGAAGCGGGACATCCTCTGCTGTGCCCTCGCCGCCGCCGGGCTGGAGGACTGCACGCCCCAGGCTACCCTGTACGTATGGCAGAAGGTTCCTCAGGGAATGAGCTCCCTGGATTTCGCCACCCGGCTGCTCGAGGAAAAGATCGCCATCGTCACCACCCCGGGCAACTGGATCGCCGAACCCGATGCAGGGGGTGAAAACGCCGGGGAGGGATACGTGCGTTTCGCCCTGGTTCCGTCGATCGAAGACACCCGGCTGGCGGCCCAGCGGATCTCCACCCTGAGGCTCTAGGCTGACACTACAGATATGGATAAGTTTTTCGACAAGCTCGGAGATCTGCTCCAATCCCTACTGGGCAGCGATTCCGCGGCAAGCGGCGCCTACGATCTCCGGGATCCGGACATGCGCGAGGCCCTGGAAGAGCTGGATGCCTATTTGGAATCCGGAGGGTTCGGCCCGGGCGCCTCACAGCGGTACACCGCCGGCTCAGAGGGAGGTGCCTCCGAGGAGTTCCGGGATCGCAGCTACGACCGGCATTCCCGGGGCCTGCGACGAGATTATGCAACCCTGGAAGTTTCCTTCGCCGCCCCATTGGCGGAGGTGCGGAAATCCTACAAACGGCTGCTGCACAAGTACCATCCGGATCACTTCAGCGGGGATGCGAATAAACAAGCTGTGGCAAACGAAGTAACCCAGCGCCTGAACGATGCCTTCGATCGCATAGAACGACAGCACAAGGGTTGAGACTCTGCACCGGGATGCCAAAATAGAAACCTTGTGATATAATAATAGAAGGAATGATCTTACCCGCCCTCATCGCTACAACCGTTGCGCTTGCTTTGGCTCTGCTGCTGATTCCCACCATCCGCCGCATGGCACATCGATTCAAGTGGTACGATCTGCCCAACAAGCGGAAGATCCATACGGGCTTGATTCCCAGGCTCGGGGGTCCCGGAATGTATCTGTCCTTCCTTGCCGCCGCTTTACTGGCGCCGCTGCTGGTATCCCTGGTTTCCGGCGGCACCGACAATGTGCGTTATGATCTGCGCTTTGTTCCTTTCTTCCTGGGAGCCACTCTGATCCACCTGGTCGGACTGATGGACGATTTTCACAATCTCAAGGCTCTTCTCAAATTCTTTATCCAGATTCTGGCCGCCGTCATTGTCACAATCGGGGGATTTCTGATTCGTTCCCTTACTATACCCTATCTGGGCACCTTCTCCCTGGGGCCGCTGGCCTATCCGGTCACCGTGTTCTGGATCGTGGGCATCAGCAACGCAATCAACCTGATCGACGGCATGGATGGCCTTGCCGGCGGGATCAGCGGTTTTGCCGCGCTGTCCATGGGAATCATCTCCCTGCTGCAGGGAGCTGTGCTGACATCTGTGCTTTGCTTTGCGCTGTTCGGTGCTATCGTGGGTTTTCTGATATTCAACTATCCCCCGGCAAAGATCTTCATGGGGGATTCGGGCAGCCTGTTTCTGGGCTTCTGCCTGGCCAGCTTCCCCCTGGTCGGCGGCATTTCGAAAATTTCAGCCTTCGGCACCCTGCTTGTTCCCGTCACCCTGCTCACCATTCCGATTCTCGACATCATCACTTCGGTGATCCGGCGGCTGCGCAACAAGGTGCCGATCATCCATCCGGACAAGGAGCACATCCACCACAAGCTTCTCGACATGGGACTGAACCAACGGCAGATTCTCGGCGTACTGTACGCCTTCAGCCTCTACCTGAGTGTCGTGGCCATTACTTCGGTGATTCTGCCTCAGGAGGTCAACGTCTACCTGATCCTGATCGTCTGGGCCGGAACTCTACTGGGCTACGGCCTGCTGTACTTCATGAACACGAGGAAGCGATCCGTGAGCGCGGAAGACAGGGAGCAGGACAGTTCAGTCCGAGATCTTCCGAAGAGCGGGTAGCTGCAGCCTGCGCTGCGAACCGATCCCCTCTACGACACTGGTAAGCCTCTCTGCACTTTCGCGCAGGCGCTGAAAGGCTCGGACGATGCTGTCCGTATTGTTCAAACTTTCCAGGCTGAGATTCATGATCGAGTCTATGGAGTTGTTTACCCGATCCACGCTGCCCGCCGCGCTCTCCGCCCTGCGCACCACCTCTCCGGTTGTTTCGGCAATCTGAACAACACCCCGCTGAATCGATCCGATCGCAAGATTGTTCTCGTTGCTGCGCAGGGAGATCCGTCCGACGGTCTCCCGGATCGACTGCACCAATTCGGAGATTTCCGCCGCAGCCCGAGAGCTTCGGTCGGCAAGCTTCTGGACCTCCGTGGCGACCACACTAAAACCGCGGCCGAACTCCCCGGCCCGAGCCGCCTCTATGGAGGCGTTCAGGGCCAGGAGATCGGTTTGATCGGCAATATCCCCGATCAGGGTGGTGATCTCCTCCACCCGGGTGGTCTTCTCCTCCAGGAGCTTGACATCGTCGGCTCCTTTGAAGATCGCAGCGGAGGAGCTCTCTATATCGCTTCCACTCTCCGTGGCTGCCTGATGATTGTTGCGGGCATGGTCGCAGACGGTTTGGATCGCGGTGACGATCTCACTGAATCCCGAAGTGGCTTCCTCCAATAGATCCGCCTGCCGGTTCTCCGACTCGTATACCACATTGCTGATCCCCTCCATTTCAACGCAGGAGTGGAGGATGCCGATGGCGTGGTCTTCGATCTGGGCTAACGCGGTCCTCAGCACATCCAGCTGTGACAGCTGATTGGCTATTTCTCCCAGCTCGTCGTTGCGATCCGTCGGCGCAGCAGCCTCCTCGTGCGGGGCACCCCGCTGGATAGAGCGGCTGTAGCTGATCAACGCCTTGTAATCTCGAGAGAGGTTGGGCAGGTAGAAGAAGAAATAAACAACGATCACCACAGTTGCGCCCAGGAGCAGAACGGCGAAAAGAATTATCAGAAGTGTAACCAGGCGCCCCCGAAAGCGCTCCACCTCAAAGTTGTAGTCCTGTAACTCCCCGATGAAACGAAAACCCTCGTCGATGTACCCCTGCAGAGTCTCCTTATCCCGTCCTCTGCCCTGCTGCACCTTCGAGTAGATCCTGTTACTCTCCACGAGAAACTCCGAGCGGATGTCCCGGTAACGCAGAGAAAGTTGCTCTGGAAGGAAGAAACTACCCGCCGCCCCCGGCTCCACGCCGAGCAGCTCGCCCAGCTCCCGATGAAGGAGCTCGAGCTTGGCGAGATTCTCCGCAGACGGGTTCACCAGCTGAAAGCCGGCGGCCTGGATCAGGCATTCGGCCCGGGTATTCACGTTTCCGATCATCAAATTCTGGGCATTACTGAACTTATCCACGGTGATATTCACAATAAAGGCACAGACCATGAGGATGAGGATCAGGATCAGAATGCCGTATCCCCATACGACCCGGTTCAAAATGGATTTGCTCATAATCCGTACTCCTGTAGTTTGCGGTGCAGAGTCTTTCTCCCGATCCCAAGTGCCTCGGCAGCCCGGGTTTTATTGCCATTCTGCTGAACCAGGGTTGCCCTAATGGCCTCCCGCTCGATGTCAGCCAGGGTGGAGCCGGCGGTGATCTTCAGGTATTCCTGATCGGAAGCGCTGTGAATATGGGGAGGAAGGTCATCAACGGTTATGATGTTGGATTTGCTCATCACCACTGCGCTCTCGATGCAGTTGCGCAGTTCCCGCACGTTGCCCGGCCACGGGTAGTTGTACAGAACCATGCGGGCCTTCGGTTCAATGGCCTCGATGTTCTTCCCGTTCTCCTCTGAGAACTCCTTGACAAACGCCGCCATGAGCAGGGGGATATCCTCCTTGCGCTCCCTTAAGGGGGGCATGTGGATATTCACGACGTTGAGGCGATAGAACAGATCCTCCCGGAAGTTCCCTTCTTCGATGGCGGATTTGAGCTCCCGATTGGTGGCGGCAATAAGGCGAACATCCACCTCGATCGTCTCCTCCCCTCCTACCCGCTCGAAGGTCTTGTCCTCCAGAACCCGCAGCAGTTTGATCTGGACGTTCTGGCTCATCTCTCCGATTTCATCCAAAAAAATCGTCCCCATATGGGCCAGCTCAAAGCGTCCCCGTTTGCGGGCCACCGCCCCGGTGAAGGCTCCCCGTTCATGACCGAACAGTTCGCTCTCCAGAAGCGTTTCGGTGAGGGCGGCGCAGTGCACCTTTATCAGCGGCTTCTCTCTGCGGGTGGAGTTGTAGTGAAGGGCATCGGCGATCATCTCCTTTCCTACCCCGCTGTCCCCTGTTATCAGTACCGAGGCGCGACTGGGCGCCACCTGCTGCACGACTTCGAAGATCTTCTTCATCGATTCGCTCTTGCCGATGATGTTGGAAAACTGATTTCGCTTCTGCAGCTCCTCCTGCATGGCCCGGTGCTGCAGCGCCAGCTCTCTGGCAGAGAGGGCACGCTGCACCAGCAGGGACAGCCGATCCATGTTTACCGGTTTGGTGAGATAATCGTAGGCGCCGTTCTTCATGGCGGCAACCGCATTCTCGATGGTTCCGTGTCCGGTCAGGATAATCACCGGCAGATTCGCAGAGCTGCTGGTGGCTTTCTGCAGCACCTCCTCTCCGGAGAGATTGGGCATCTTCAGATCCGTGATGACCAGATCGATACCCCCCCGATCCAGCTTCTGGATCGCCTCTTTGCCGTCGCAGGCCAGGAGCACCTTGTAGCCGTCCAGCTCCAGCACCTTGCCCAGACCTTCCCTGATGTTTTTCTCGTCGTCCACGACCAGGATGTTGTAGGTCATTGTGCCTCCTCGCTGTAGCTGATCAGCCGCTTTTCCTTCTGAGGAATGGGGAAACTCACGTTTATGGTGGTGCCCTCCCCCACCTTCGAGTTGATCTCTATGTCCCCCAGGTGCTCTTTCACGATCTTGTACACCAGGGTGAGCCCCAGACCGGAACCGAAGTCCTTGGTGGTGAAGTAGGGCTCGAAGATCTTGCCCATGTTTTCCTCCGGGATCCCCACCCCGGTATCGCTGATTCTCAAGATTACCTCATTTCCCCTGTGTATCGTGTGAACCTTCAGTTTTCCTCCCTCGGGCATGGCGGAAATGGCGTTTTTCAGCAGGTTCAAAACCGCCTGTTTCATGTAACGCTCGTCCATGAGAATCTGCGGGCTCGACTTCATGAACTCGGTTTCCAGATCGATCCTAGCCTCGGCAAGCTCGAACCTCACGAACTCCAACAGCTCCTGCACGACCCGGTTCAGATCATCATAACTCAATTCGGCATTCATCGGCCGGACTGTGAACAGAAAATCCATGACGATTCTATTGAGCCTGTCAACCTCTTCCTTGATGATCAGGAGGTTCTCCATGACCTTGCGCGTTTCTATCTTCTGCTTCCCGCTCATCTCCTTCTTCATCAGCTCCAGATGAATGCCGATGGAACCCAGGGGATTCTTTATCTCATGAGCCACTCCGGCGGTCAGGGTGGTGAGGGCCGCCAGGCTTTCGGCGCGCCGCAGTCGAGCCTCCCTGGCCCGCTTCTCCGTGACATCCTCGATATGGATGACGTTCCCGGTGATCCATCCCTGGCGCACCAGGGGCATGATGCTCAGTGAGAGGACGCGGCTGTAGCCGTTTCCCAGGGTGAACTCCCGATCCAGCACCCGATCCAGCCCGCGCAAATTTTCCGTAAGAAAATCCCGGATCTCCTCATCCCCGATCGCCTCCTCCAGAGACCTTTCGATGAGATCCTCGGATGTGAAGGGCAGCATTCGTTCGGCGGATTTATTGACCAGGAGGATCTTGTCTTCTCTGTCTGTTACCAGGACCCCGTCGCTCATCGATTCCATCACCATCTCCAACAGCTCAACGTCCCCGGCAATATCGGAGACGAGTTTGCGGATCTGGGAGCGATCCATCTTCTCGATCTTTTCCAACGCTCTCTGCAGGAAACGTCTCATCTGAGCGTCCTTAGGCAGTAGTACAGGCTCTCCAGGGTGAGACCGGGCTGCTGGTTGAAGGTGAGAAAGGCCTTCTGGTGACGTCGAATCGCGGCGTTCCAACGTCTGAGCAGAAACGGATTCAGGGCCTGCTCCCGCAGCAAAACCAACAGCTGCCGCAGGATCTCCTCCAAAAAAGAAGCAACAAAACCCCGCGCCGTCTTGGGTGTGAGGTTTTCCCGAAGCTCCGCAATCACATCCTCGGAGAGAACCTCTTCAGAGTTTTCCAGGGCTGCCTGAACAAAGCGTCGAGCCAGCTTCTCCAGTAGGTCGGGATTGACATCCTTCCAGTACAGGAAGTACTCCCGAAGATCCCGATAGCTGCCGTTCTCCTCGTGAAAGATCCTCTGCAGCACTTCCGCCTGCTCGGAGGATTTTCTCTCGACGAACAGGTAGGGACGAAGACGGGAACGCACGGTGGGAATTACGGCGCTGCGCCGGGTCGTGATGAGGATGATGAAGCTATCCGGAGGCGGTTCTTCCAGAAGCTTGAGCATGTAGTTGCTGGAGGAATCGTGCATCCGGTCCGCGCTCTCCAGAATCATGATTTTGGCTCCCGAATGAGCTCCCGAAGCCGCACCCGCTTCGGGAGCCTCCCCGGCCAGGGTCGTCATGCGCAGCCAGGCGGAGGCCCTTCTGAGCCGGTTGATCGGCACATTGTCAGAGCTCAACGCCTTGGAGAGGGCCTGGCTCAGGCTGACCACTCTCTCCAGGCGCTCGGCCAGCCTGTGGTAATTCACGACCGAGTCACCCGCAGACACGGGCTCAAAGGTATCCAGGTGCTCCTCGATTTCGACGAGCGCAGAACCAACCTTCCTTATCTTGGACTCCTCCCCCTCCCAGAGGATGGGGTCGAAGCGTCGGGTGAGCTTGCGTACAGCCCGGAGGAACAGGTACTGAGCGGAGTGCAGCCGGGTTCGGAGCAAAACGTCCGCCGTGGCGGCGATTTCCAGATCGAAGTAGCGCCAGCCCAGCAGCAGGGTATTGGGATGGATCAGAAGGCGCTGTTTCCGGCAGGCGGCGCAGGTGCAGCTCCAACTGCCCTCCCGGGGGCAGCTCAGCACCCGGGCCACCTCCAGAGCGGTGGACAGTTTGCCCGTGAAGGGAGATCCGTAGAACAGAACAGCCGAAGGCAAGACATGGGTCGCCAGTTCCTGCTGCAGCGTCTGAACAACGGTGGCTTGACCGATTATATTTTCAAACATTTTCAACAAAAACTCTTGGTCCGAAAATGCGTTCCGGCGAGGGGAGCACCGGAAAGAGCATCCGGGCGAAAAAGCTCGATCCGAGCAGATTCTTGGGATCGAAGAAGGGCTGCCAGTTGATGATGAACAGGGCCACCCCGACCACGATCAGACCCTCGGCAACACCTAAGAAAAACCCCAATGCGCTGTCCAGACGGTCGAGGCTGAGCCGTTCGATGATGTTCTGCAGCATTCGCTGGACCAGCTTCACCAGCAGATATGCCAGGAGAAAGAGGATCAGAAAGGCGATCAGCTGGTTCCACATGGAGGGACCGAACTGCCTGTCCAAGAGCAGCGCTACGGGCTTGTAGAAAACAATTGCGGCTCCGAAACCGAGGATCAGCGCCGCCATGCTGCCCACTTCTGTCACGAATCCCCGGAATGCTCCCCTGACAGCGGCGATGACCACGAGTAGGGCAAACACGATATCGATGACTTCAAAACTCAAAACCCGACTACTCCGCTGTGTTCGCTTCGCAATATGAGCTGGGCTATCCGGCCGGCGGCATCCGGCCGGCTGAGCTGCGACGCGCGAGCGCCCATGCGCTCAAGCTTATCGGCATTACCGAGAAGATGCAACACGACCTCACTGAGATCATCTGCGCTCAACTGTTCCTGCTGCAGGACGACGGCGGCGCTGGCCTCTGCAAAGAATGAGGCATTCTCGATCTGGTCCCCCCGGCTGGATCCCCGCGGTAGAGGTATTAAAACCGAGGGTTTGCCCAGGGCGGCCAGCTCCCACAGCGTGTTGGCCCCGGCGCGGCACAGCACCAGATCCGCAGCGGCAAGTACGTCGGGCAGATCCTCGTAAAAATAGGCAGCGGGGTAGTAGTTCGATTGCACCTGGCTCTGATCGAAGTGCTCGTTGCCCAGCTGATGGACCACGAAGCAGGCCGCACGCAGGCGATCCACTACCTGTACCACCAGCCGGTTGATCGAAGCGGAACCCAGACTGCCCCCCAGCACGAGCAACAGCGGCAGGTTTGCCGGACAGCCGAACATGGCCCTGCCCACTTGAGGGTCTCCGCTCAACAGCATTTTACGAATCGGATTGCCCGTGTGGATGACTTTGCTTCGAAAGCGGGCATCGAAATACCTGTCGCTTGTGGAGAAGGAGACCAGCACGCGATCTGCGAAGCGGGTGTTGATCCGGGTCGCCAGTCCGGGGCGCAGATCCGACTCGTGGGTCAACGAGGGGATTCCCAGAAGGCGGGCGGCGGCTACCGGAGGTACGGACACGTACCCCCCCTTGGAAAAGACGAGGGCTGGTTTCTCCCGGAGCAGGATCACCGCCGAGGCGATGAAGCCCGCCAGGATCTTGAAGAGATCGATGATGTTCTGTAGGGAAAAATAGCGGCGCAGCTTGCCCGTAGGAATCCCGTAGTAGCGCAGCTGCCGTCCCTCAAGAATCCGGCGTTCCAGCTGCGAACCCGATCCGATCCAGACAACTCGGATCGAAGGCAGCTCATCGAGGACAGCCAATACCGGATAGACGTGACCTCCGCTTCCCCCCCCCGTAACGACTATACATTTTCTCATTAGCCAAAGGCACCTTGAAGCACGGTTGCCCCTCGTACTACAGTTGATCTTACCATGAGGAAACTGGCCTGTTCAACGTTCCTCCTGCTGCTGCTCTTTCCCGGGCTCTGCCCGGCGGATACAGTTATCGGAAGCCTTCTCCCGGCACCGCTGTACGAACGACTCCTTCGGGAAGGAGAGCTCAGAAACAGCCTGCACGGGGACAGCCCGCCGCAACTGGTCCCGGATGTAGCCGAGCGGTGGGAGATCGAGAGTAGAATCCGGGAATTGGGGCTTACCGTGGGCACCGAGATGCTTTCGGTATACAGAAACGAATCAGTGGATTTCGATTCGCCCGAATCCCGGCTCCGGATCTACAACATCCTGCTCTCGATGAGCACCATGAAGGGAACCCAGTACTATTCGGCCAGCCGAGAGCGGATGCGTACCCTGTTTGCCGAATCCTACGTGGTCGACGGCCCGAATAGGCAAAATCGGCTTCCCGATCCCGTGGTGCAGGAGATCCCTCCGACCAGCAAGCTGACCGTGCTGCAGGAGGATCTCACCTTCGGGGAAAACCTCTATTCGATGGAGTTCCGCTACTCCGGCGAGCTCTTCCTCCTGGACATGACAAACCTCACCACGATGCACTACTTCTTCTTTCCCATGGTGAGACCCGGGAACAGTGTCACCCTGATCCTGCTGATCCCCGCCGGGGAGGAATTGCTGTTCTACGGAGCGGTTGGAGCCCACACCATGCGCCTGCTGGGATTGGCACGCTCCCGGGAGGATTCCTTCTACAATCGTTTGAAGGCTATCTACGGCTGGTTTACCCAGAGAATGGCCGCTGCCTTTTGAGAATCAGGTCACCACGACCTGGTTTCGACCCCGCTGCTTGGCCTGGTACATGACCCCGTCGGCGTGGTTGATCCAGCGGTCCGGCAACTCCCCCGGATTGTACTGGGCGACCCCTATGGAGACCGTGACGTTGAACACCTGCTCTGCACAGGTGAATTGGGTCTCCTCCATCTCAGTTCGGAAGCGCTCGGCAATGCTCTGCGCCGTACCCGCCGTAGTATTGGAGAAGATCACGAAGAACTCCTCACCGCCATAACGGCCAGCGTAGTCATACTTCCGCAGGCTCCTGTTCAACCTGGCGCCGATCTCCTGGATGACCATATCTCCGCACTGGTGACCGTAGTTGTCGTTCACCCGCTTGAAATGGTCGATATCGATCATGATCCCGGTAAGAGGCCAATCGAGTCTGTTTGAGCGTTCTATTTCGATTTCGATCCGCTTGAACAGGGTGCGGCGGTTGAGCAGACCGGATAAGGTATCCAGAGAGGCCAGCTGCTCCAGCTGATGGCAATCTTGTTGGAGCTCCTCGTTGATGCGCCTGACCTTCTGGTATTCCTGCCTCAGCTGAATGTTCTCAGCCACCAGAGTCGAGAGATTCTTGCCCTCCGGTTGCGGCTCCCCCTGAAGTGCTCCATATATCTCGGTCTGATCCCTCAGGCGGATAAGAGCCGCTTTGAGCCGGGCCTGGAGCTCCAGAGCCGTGATCGGCTTGCCGATGAAATCATCCGCCCCGAGCTCCAGCAGCTCATCCAGATCGTTCTTGTGATTGAACCCGGAGATCATCACGATCTGAATGGGCTTGAGCCTGTAGCGCCTTCGAACCTGTCGGCAGACCTCGTAGCCGTCCATTCCGGGCATCACCACATCCAGGATTACGATCTGGATGTCATTGCTTGCCATTACTTCCAGGGCTTCTTCTCCCGAAAGCGCTCGAAACAGGGTATATCGTTTATCCTCCTTGAGGATCTCGACCATCAGGTCCAGATGTGCTTCGTTGTCATCAACGACTAGGAGATTGATCGGCACGAATGACTCCCGGTGCAAACGTTGACCCATAGTAAACGAAATCCGTGGCTCCGGTCAATCTCAGGTGAGAAGGCGCAGAACGAGTTGGGAGAATCCGATCAGGGCGCCCAGAACACCGCCGAAGATATTTATCCAGCGCAGGTGTTTTTGAATGACTATGAGCAGCAGCCTCTCCACCTGAACGACATCCAGACCATTGATCTTGTCCACAACCAGCTGCCGCACATCGAAACTCTCAATGAATCCGGGCAGCCTGGCATCGATGATCCGAATAAGCTGGGCGGCCAGATAGGCGCCGGCTCGCTTCTGCAGGGCCGGTTCGATGTGCAGAAGCTCGGCTATATTGTTCTGTTGATGTTCCTCCATGAACCTGCGGGAGAAGGAGACAACCTCCGTGGCTATGGCCCGGGAGGTCTCCTTCCTCGAAAGGAATTCCAGCACTTTGGTTGAAACATAGTCAACGGTCTCCTGTTCGGGGATGCGCAGGCTCCGGGTCAGGATCTCCCCCAGGGTTCGATCGGCCACCTTGCCCAACAACCTGTCGATCCCTGCGGCGATCCGTCGCCGGGTTTTCTCTTCCCCCGCCCGTTCCAGAAACCGGCCCACCAGGTCCGCAGCCAAACCCGGAGGTACCTGAGCGAACAGCTCGGCGGCGGGCCTGTCTCTCCACCTGGAGAAAGCCCTCTCCAGCACATCCTTCAGGCCTTTGAGAGTCTGCTCTTCATAGGCGTAGCTGCGCAGCGTGACCACGGCCTCTTCGACAATCTCGGGCATCTTCTGTTCGAGAGCGCGATCGAACTGACCGGCGGATATCAGAAAGCGTTGCAGCATGTTCAGTTTTTCCAGGACGGTACGCAGCAGGCGCTTGCCCCGATGATTCATCTGCTCCCGGACCTGCTCCTGATCCAGCCAGCGGAACAGGGCATCGAACAGCGAGGGGAGCAGGGTCGCCAGCAGATCCGCCAGAACCCCGGTCAGCTCCGCGGAGACAAGGCTCTCCAGGTGCTCCTCTCCCTGGCGCCGCTGTTCCAGCCAGGCCTCCACCGCCTCGGCAATCTTGCCCCGGCTCTCGGGCCGGGAAACCAGGGGGACGAGCCTTTCGACAACCACCATACCCACTTCGCTCTCACCGACCAGCTCCCCCACCCGCTTCTCCCCCACTGAGTGGATCACCCGCCCGATAATGCTGCGCACCCCGTGGATGAAGCTGCGGGAGGAGAAGAAGCTGTACAGCCCCTCAGACAGGAAGCCCTCCACCGAGGCAAAAACCAGCTCCTGGTTTCCCTTCTGCAGCGCGGCCAGGGGCGTGGAGATGATATCTCCGAGGAGCGTATCGATGTTCTGTTCCAGCCTGGCCTGAAAGTTCTCGCTAGACAGCTGCCGTCGGACCGCCTCCTCTGTCAGAAGCTCCCGGGATACCATCTGCCCGATGCTCTCGGCCAGCTGGGCGCGTTGTTTGGGTATGATTCCCGGAGTAAGGGGAAGCGGTATCCCAAGGACTCGGATCTCGGTAAGCGGCCGGAAGAGCATGCGGATGGCAATGGCATTGGTGACATAGCCGATAACCGCTCCCAGAAGCGGCGGCAGAACCCAGGGTAGCACTTCTGTCAGCCGGATATCACTGAAGAAACTGAAGTCCATGGGGCGGGAGTTACTCGAGATCTGCGGCGAAGCGTTCGGCTTCGGATTTGGAATCCAGCACCTCGAGGAAAGCTCCGAATACCCACCCCCGCAAGCCGCCGTAGTTGACCTGGTACCAGTAGGCCGTGGAATCGTCGATCGTCTCCTTGGCCTCGGTCCTGCTGATGATCTCCAGAATCGATCCACGGCGTAGATGAGCGGTAATTTTCGCCTTCTGCAGGGGCTCGGTGCGCAGGCGCAGGAAGGGCGAACGGATCACCCCCCACTCCGCGCTCAGGGTCAGCACCGGAGTCGGGGGCAGATCGATCCGTTCCACAGGTTGTTCCTTTTCACAGGAAACCAGGGCCAGAGGTGCTATACTAAGTACCAAAACGATGACGGGAAAAAAAGCGATCGCCGAAGGCTTCATAATTTGTAATATTAACAGCAATATGGCCAGAAAGACTACACTTGCGGTGCTGCTGCTCATCCTCTTGGTCGTGCCCCTGACCGCGGAGGAAACCGACGCGCCCAGTACGCCAACAAGGCGGCCGGTCCTGGGACTCGGGATTACCGGCGCCGTGGCCGTGGCGGATGAACCTGTAGGACCCGGCTACCCGGCCGGTTTTTTCACACCAAAGGCCCAGGCCGTGGGTGCCCTCAGTGCGCTGCTGGATGTCCCCCTGTTCTCCTCACTCTCCCTCGGGATCGGGTTTCAACTTCACGGGGTAACCGCCTCAAACCCGGCCGGGGGTTGGACCTACCCGGCCCACTGGGGCGGGGGCTTGCGGCTTTCCGGGGCGTTCGGCTTCGAGCTTTCCAAGCCCTCCGCTGCGCTGCAGGTGAGATTGGGGGCTTCTGTCGGGGGATCTGCAAACTTCGACCTGCAAACCTTCACCACCCTCTTTTTGTTCTATCCGGGGATCTTTCTGGAGCCGTATCTGGAGTTGGACAATCCTAAACGGGAAAAACGCAGCATCGCTTTGGTGCTGCCCATCGAATACACCTTCCGCCGTGACTATAAGTTCTACGGCTCGATTGGGTTCGGCGTGGTTCGGAGGTATACTCTGCAGTGAGCATGATTCACAGTCCTACTCGTTTTTCACTACCCCGTGCGATCACCTCCGTGCTCCAGGGCACCCTCATCCTGGCAGCGGGCCTGGCTGTGCTGGCCTCCTGCACCTTCGACCTGGATTATGACAAGTACGCCATCGTCTACGGAATTTCCGACTATCCGGGACCGGGAAACGACCTCACCAGCGCCCATCTGGATGCCCAGGAGATGGAGACACTTCTGGTGGATCAGGGTTT
>Ga0114922_10001528_pt1 | contig 22088 bp, 18 predicted proteins | sample AartaG_FD_100975 | JGI IMG/M metagenome (GOLD analysis project Ga0114922, IMG submission 100975) | Deep subsurface microbial communities from Aarhus Bay to uncover new lineages of life (NeLLi) - Aarhus_00045 metaG | ecosystem: Environmental > Aquatic > Marine > Oceanic > Sediment | place... | reverse complement strand
TTTGTGCTACACTTGCCATCGGTGGCTCCTTTCGTGCTGGTTGCTGAAAATACGGCACAAAATACATACAACCAGTATGAGGGAGCCGCCTTCATTTTTCAACTAAGTTTAGCACATGGCCCTACATAACCATTGGCAGGTGACAAGAAATGGATTTCTACCTAGGCTTTGACCCAGGGGGGCAGAAGAATTTCGGATGGGCGGTGTGTTCGTCAATGGGAAGTAGCCTCGAGGTGATCGCGACAGGGGTTGCGGATCACGCAAGAGGTGCTGTTGATGCGGCAATTGCCAGCATGCCGGAAAAAGCAGAAGCGATAGGAGCCGGAATCGACGCACCATTGTTCTGGGTTGAGGATGGTAAGAGGTCGATAGACAAAGCAATCAGAAACGCCATCAAGCGATTGGGCGCCCCGTTTCCGCAAGGAACAGTGCAACAAGTGAATTCATTGAGAGGCGCCTGCCTGGTTCAAGGAGTTGTGGTCGCCAAGTTGCTGCGTGAACACTTCCATGATATTGGGATTACAGAATCTCATCCGAAAGCCTTGCTGTACTTGCTTGGGATTACGGATCAGCACAGATCCCCGGCTGATGTAACAATTGGAGATTTATCTTCGTACGTAATCGCAAGGGAAAAACAAGTAACATCACACGAACGTGATGCAGTTCTTGGGTCAGTATCTTCTTGGGCACAGCACAAACAGCTTGAGGGTTGGAAGGACCTTTACCGAGAAGAAAAGGATCCAATAAGTCCGTTTGGATACAAACCATCGTATTGGATGCCCTGGGACTTGGTCGGGCAGGAGAACACCACATAACAGCGCGTGTGCTAGTGTCATGTCCCAGAAATACCTTGGCAAAGTCGAGCCAGTTTCTGAAAGATGGAATCAGCCGTAGCCACCCACACGAAAGGACGGCTGTTCTTGTTGTACTGCTCCACAAACTCGTGGATTTTCTGCACCAGTTGCTTGACGCTGGTGAAGGTGCCGCGACGGATCGCTCTCTGCGTTATTACGTTGAACCAGGTTTCCACCTGATTGATCCACGACGCATATGTGGGCGTGAAGTGCACGTGAAACCGCGGCCGGGCCGCCAGCCACCGCCGCACCTTAGCGTGCTTATGTGTAGCGTAGTTGTCAATGATCAGGTGCACGTCCAATTCATCGGGAGCGTTGGTGTCGATCTGCCGAAGGAACTGTAGAAATTCCTGGTGCCTGTGACGATGTTTGCATGTGCCGATGATCCGACCCGTAGCAATATTGAGCGCGGCGAACAAGGTGGTGGTGCCATGGCGCACGTAATCATGAGTGACTCCCTCTGCATAGCCCAAACCTATTGGCAGCATGGGCTGAGTGCGATCCAGAGCCTGTATCTGGCTTTTCTCGTCAACGCACAAGACCATCGCATTGTCGGGCGGATTCAAATACAATCCGACAATGTCCCGTACCTTCTCGACGAAGAACGGGTCGGTGGACAACTTGAAATGCCGTTGACGATGAGGTTGCAGCCCGAACGCTTTCCAGATGCGCTGCACAGTCGATTTGGATATGCCGGTCTCTCCGGCAGCCGAACGCACGCACCAGTGGGTCGCGTTAGTGGGCGTTGTCTTGAGGGTTTTCCGGATCAGGACTGCAATCTGCTCGTCGGAAATCGTGCGTGGTCGCCCCGGCCGCAGCTCGTCGTGCAACCCTTGGATGCCATGCTCCAGGTAGCGCGAGCGCCACGTTCCCACCGTGGGCGCCGATACGCCCAGCCTGTGTGCGATGGCTTTGTTGGTCATGCCTTGCGCAGACAACAACACAATCTGAGCGCGCCGGACCAAACAGTGCGGCAGCGAACGCGATGCTGCCAGCGACTCCAGTTGGCCGCGCTCGTCGAACGTCAACGTCAAAGGCTTCTTTGGACGACCTGTTTTCATAAGATTCTCCTTTTTGCCTTGTGGACACCTATGATAACAGACCTCTGCGGAAGATGCAAATATATTCCAGTTATTTGTGGGACATGACACTAGCTAAGACTTTGGGTGGAAGAGACGAAGAAGTTGTTGCAGGGGGAGATCGAGCGAAGGGCAAAGGAAGGAAGGCGCCGGGGCGCTTGACCGGTTCCGTTGGCCTTGCCCTCGAAAACTGGTCCGGATTTCATGTTGGGGCTCTAATAGGATTCTGGACGAAAGGAGTAAGGTTACGCTCCTCCTCGCCTTCAAAGCGCCCGGACTTCTCACTTCGCGAGCCGCTCGCCATTGAAAACCTGTGGAAAAGCCTGCGTCCGGGCCTGCCGAGACTGGGGATCGGATTGGAGAGATTGGGGCTTGAACCCTGACTGTCCAAGTGGTATAAGAAGTGGGCGCAGATCTAACCGGCCGCGATGTGGGCTGCAGTGGCGTTGAAACGCGCAGGACCACTCAGAAGAGAAAGCACGATCTGCAGAGGAAGCGGGTACCTTCACCGTTCCTGAAAAATGCCTTCCACGGGAGAAAAATCCCCCTGGTGGGTGACGGCAGGTATCCAGGCACTCCCAGACTGCCGGCACTTCAAAAAGCCGCGCTGCATCGGTGTTCTTCGCCCCAGAAAGCAAACCTGCGGGGTGGTTCACCCCCAAGAGGCTAGATCCTCACAAATTTGGTCAAAAAGGCTCCCAGGGCAAGAGATCATTATGCGAAATGGCGTTTAGGGATCCGCAATCCGCAGTGCCCGATGGTGGCCGGACAATACGACCCGGCACTGACCATAGGCAAGTAACAAGAGCCCGGTTCCTGTGCTTCGGTGCTCGACGTGGTCACCCCTTGTGTAAAGAGGCATGCGTCGGGATAGCTTGAGCGATCCTTTGGGGGAAGGCGCCGATCGCTGGCGGGAACCGGCTCGGGAGTCTTCGGTCCCGCCCCCTGTGCCCATCTTCTCGGTTGTGGTGGGCCTGCGCAATCGCAGAAGTGAAGCCTTGCCGGCCGCCCGGAAAGACCCACTTTAGTTCGTTTTTATCCTTGACAATGCTGAGCGCTCCGTATATAATTCACATAACACTGATTATGCGAACTATAGCCCCAAAATCGAAGAAAATGGAGCAAGAATGCCGCGAAAGGGAAAAAAGCTTCCGCTGGTGCTGGAACGCCACGAAGTCAAAGCCTTGAAGAAGGCACCGAATACACGATGTCCCACCGGGTTGCGCAACCGGGCCGTCATCGAACTGCTGCACGGAGCGGGTCTGCGAATATCCGAGGTGGTGAGCCTGAAGCCCGCCCACATTAACTGGCAAGCCTCTGTTATCGAGATTCATCAGGGGAAGGGCAGCAGGGATCGCAACGTTCCCGTGGGAGGGGATACCTTGGGCTGGCTGCGGGCGTGGCAGGAGAAACGTCCGAAAAGGGCCAGGACCTTTTTCACGACGCTTGCCGGCGGGCCGATCTCCGCGCGATACGTCCAACAGATGATCAAGCGGCTGGCCCGGCGGGGAGGGGTTGCGCGGGCGGACAGGGTGACTCCGCATGTGTTGCGGCACACCTACGCGACAGAATTGCTCGACGAAGGCTTCACGATCCGCGAGGTGCAGGAGCTCCTCGGGCATTCCAGCGTGGCGACCACCCAGATTTATACACACGTGAGGCCCCAGGGGTTGGCCGCGAAGATAGCGAAGCGTGGTGCGGCCCAACCGAAAGCACAAAGCACCGTAGACCTCACAGAACTCGCGGCGAAGCTCGCAAATCTGCCCCCTGACGCTCGGCAAGCTCTGGCTGACCTGCTTGTGGCGCGCGGCTGACGCCTGTGCTTGCGCACTGAAAGGGAGCGTTGCAGAGAATGGGACGATGCCCGGGGTCGAAGAGTTACCTGAGCCCTCGCCAAGACGGCGAGGTCCTCTGTGCGGGAGGTCCGCCAGTACCACACGTTGGTCTGACCGGGACGGAGTCGGCTCACCCCTCGCCGGGCCGTTCCACCTCGCGGCGTTCTTCTGCGAAATAGCAGAACCGGTCCCACTCGAACTGCCGGCCCGAGAGCGGGCAGCGCAGGCTCACTTTGCGATCGCTGACCCCGGTCACCTCCCAGTCTCCTTTGCGGCGCCCGTCTTCAATCCTGATCTTCTGCCCCGCCTGGAATGGATACTGGCGGAACACGATGACCGTTTCGTTTTCCATACCGATTCCCCCGTTTTGTCGCGCCCAAGGACGGGTCTCAGGCAACCACAGCGCTGGGCTTTTCTTGCAGCGGGTGCGTGCGCACGATGATAGAATAAATGTACGGATACGACATCCGCAGGTGCTCGCAATACTCCAGCCACTCCACGGTCAACTGCGAGTATACCCGCTTGACATCCCCAGCCAGGTGCTTCAGATCGCTGGGCGGCAGGTCATCGAGCGAGTCCCGAGCCTGAAGTTCCTCCAGAAGATGAAACACCGCCCACAGCATGTTGGTGAAGCTGTCGTGCTCCAGCAGATTGGGATTGGCCAGTAGAGACAAGAGCATGTCGCGCTTTGTCGCCAGGCGCTCGCGCCACTGCGGCAGGTTCATCTGCTCGGGGTCGATGTCGTAGTCGAAGGATCGCGCCGTCGCCAGAGCCGCTTTGAACTCCTTCCCCGACCACCCGCTGCCGATGGCCAGGGCCTTCTTCAGCTCCTGGCGGTTCTTGAGGCACTCGGTGAGCTGGCCCAGGAGCTGTGTCCCCACGTCGCTGAAGAACGTGCCGATGACCATGTTCAGCTTGTTGAGCATCGCCGCTTTCTCCCGGCGGGAGAGGATCCGCTCGATCACGATGACCACCAGGAACACCTCGAGGGGCACGAACGCGATGTCGCCCAGCAGGTATATGAAGATGTGATGCGGATCATCGAAAATGAGATAGTGCGCCAGATACGTGAACGCAGACGCTGTGGCCAGTGCCAGCCCTACATATAGCACCCATTTATAACCTTTCATTGCTGTTCCTCCGGTTTGGGGACAGGGAGCTGTCGGATATCACAGACCGCCGTACCGCCTGAGTACTTCCTCAATGTCCTCTTGCGCCGTGTCGCAGCATCGGTTTTAGAATGCTCCTGTATGAGCGCGCGGACGTTCTCCATGATTTCTTCCGGAGTCATATGGCACGTCCTGGCTAATCTCACGACTGATCTACATGCTCATAGTCTAACCACTTCTCTTTCTTGTTTCAAGCCCCGTTTCCGAAGACGGGAAGGACCTGTACCTCCCGAAAACTCCGTCCTTGTTGATACCACAGCACTTGCGGTCCTTGTTCAATCATCCTTGATCGTCCACCGGGCGCTCGTCGACTCGACTGAGGCATGAACTACGCCCTTCCTAACTGGCACAGTCCGGGCCCCGCCGTCACCGGGATCTTGTTTTCGAGAGGGACAGGAAGAGGTAGTAAAGAAGGAGAGAAATAGAGAACATTCCTTATGACGGCCTCAAACGCCTGATGGCGGACGTCTATGCGGGGAAGACGGTTTCGGCGTGATGCAGAATCTCTTCACCATCGGGAAGGCCTCAACAACGCAACCGCCTAGCAACGCCCTTAGCGCCCTTGATATGATGCGTGTCCGCTGCTACAATAATAAGATCAGGCCACGGACCACATACATAGCTGCCACGCATGGTTGGAAAAACGGCGAGGGCATCCGCTGGCCGGATGAATAGCAGCTTCAGTCACCGGTTGAGCCATTGACGGATAGGGGGAGAGACACGTTCAGCCACGCCAAGGAAACATGTTGGTGGCGATTCATCTTGAAGCGGCTTTGCCGCCTCGCGAAGTCGGCCCTCGGCAAAGTCACATAAGAAGACGGGAGAATGGAGCAGAAAAAGGATAATTCCTCAGGGACTTCTGAAGAAGTGGCGCTCACCGGCGCCCCTCCGGAATCAAGCCCTCCAGATGCGGAATCAGTTTTGCCTCTAAGGGCAATCTGGACATCAAACCGACACCGTCTTCTTCAGTGGTTCCGAGACAACGCTCCGTCGCTTGCCGAGCCGTACAGAGCAGCAGTGGAACTCTTGGCAAGGGCCGAGTTTCCGGCGCGAGTTCACCTCATTGGCCATTTGGTACGCGATATCTGCAACCGTCTAAATGATTTCCTCGGCAGTGTAGAGCGCAAACGGGTCGACTATAAGGCTGAACTGGACCGCATCCAAAAAGCATGGGAAGAAGAATGTGGCCCCAAACATTCTGCGAGCGCAACGCCCGGTCCTGAAGAAGGAAGAATGCTAGGCGCGAACGCTGCCGCAGCCGTCGAGGCCCTGATCAAAAAACACCAAAGGAGGCAAGAAAACGAAGATGTCGTTTTCGCAATGTTCGTTTCGGTTGCTGGCGCAGATGAGACGCAACGTCATAACCTCGTACCTATAGCCCGTCGATTTTGCGCCGTGCATGATTTCTTTCTAACCCTTACCCATCTTCCAAAGGAGCCACTGCAATTCTCAGAAGATGAGCTGGTCGATGAATTCCAACGCTTCGAGCAGATTACGGTTAGCCTGGTACGTGGATTCTTTGAAACGGCAGATGAGATTAGTGAGCTGCTTCAAGAAGCCAACGCTCGCCCATACAAGAGGCCGCCGCCTGCACAGATTGACCAGGCGATCGCGTCAATGGTATCACCTCAGCATTGTTGGATGTTCTTCCGCAAACTGGAGAACCCGCGATGGGTAGAGCCATTAGACCAAGAGGGATGCTTTCAGTTTTCTCCGAAGACAGTGGGGCAAGGTGACGGGTCCCACCCCCCATGGCCTCCTTCGGAGTACCTTGCAAGAATGGCGTCTTCCGTTCCGGAGGAGGTCCTTACTGCCTTGCAACCGATCAAGACCACGAATGCTCGGGTGATCTCGGATATCGTGCAAGCGGCGCTTCATATGCCCGGCCCTCTCGCGGCCGAGTTATCCCAGAAAGTCATAACTGCGATCAACGCTGACGCATGGGTCCAACTCTATGCTGAGACGGCGGCGAAACTGATTGCCAAGCTTGCTGCGGACGGTGAGCTGGACGCTGCTTTTGCCCTGGCCGGGGGCCTTTTCTCCTTTCGCCCTGATAAGTCGTCCATCTCAGATCTTGTCGCTCGCATTGATGACTATAACTTCGGCGAACTCTTGCCAGATGCCCTCAAGGCACTTGGTACCGCTGACCACAAGCGCGCAATGCTGTGGGGGTGTCGATTGCTCCGGCGCGCCGTATTGTCTGGTCAAAGTCCCGAGCTGAGCGAAGACTTCGATGACATGTCCTACATATGGCGCCCCGCCATTGAAGACCATGAGCAAAACCGGCGTAGTGGTGTGTGCAACGCCATTGTCACGGCGGTCCGCGATCTGAGCGAGCGAGTGGTCCGCGACGACCTCTGGCCTCTGAGGCACACGGTGGAATACCTGGAGGAGTATAAGAAGCTAATCCTGAGCAGAATCGGACTCAATGTTGTGCGGCTGTGTGCTGAGAAGGACCCCGAGCTCGCGCGAGCGCGAATGCTGGACAGAAGCCTCTTTGACAGCTATCATTTCCGCCATGAATGCGCGATGTTATTGCGGGACCGATTCGGCATGCTCTCACCCGGTGATCAGTCGGTGATCCTCGGGTGGATCAACGAAGGCCTGGATCGTGATGAAACGCGGAACAGTTTGCAGGCGAATCTCGGCGATCGCTTTTCTGAGGAATCGGTGGAACGGAGTGTACGGATCTGGCAACGGGACCGCCTGAGCTGGTTCTCTCAATCGCTGCCGCCGAAATGGAAACAAAGATACGAAGACCTCGTTCAAGAATTCGGAGAACCGGAGCATACGGACCTGCTTCTTCACACGGGCGCTGGGTGGGGTCCGGAGGCACCGAAGAAGGCGGAAGAACTGGCTCAAATGGCGACGGACGATCTGGTTGGATTCCTCCGCACGTGGCGTCCTGACCCGGACGATCCCATGGGGCCACAGATTCGCGACCAGGCTAGTCAATTCGGGGCAGCCGTCAATCGGGATCCCGAACTTTTTGCTCCCAGCGCACCGGCTTTTTCCGATCTGCATCCCACCTATGTCAGCCGTTTTCTGAATGAATGCGTGATCGCGGTGCAGAACGAAAGAGACGTCCCATTCAGACCTCTGGTGGAACTGTGCCTGAAAGTCGTTGCGAAACCATTGGGACTCGCGCCTAAGCACCGTGTCGGTGGTGATGACTTCGATTCTGACCAATCCTAGGAATACGCCCGCAATGCCGTCGCCGATCTTGTGGCGAAGATGTGCGAGGCCGGCGCGCCTCTCACGTTGCGGGAGAAGCTGTGGCGGTGCCTGGTTGCGCTCGAAGAGAGCCCAGACAAGAGTTATGTTGTGGAGGATCCGAAGGGTTGCATGCGAACGGCCGTGTGGCTTACACACGCCACCAACAATCCCCGCGCGAAGGTCATCGAGGCTGTAATCCGTTACGCGATCTGGGTGAAGAGACAGGCCACGGAAGACGGCGCGAAGTTTGCCGGCCTCAACGAAGTTCCAGAGGCAAAGGCTGTCCTGGAGAGGCGCCTCGCCCCGGATTGCCCAGACTCGCCTGCCGTCCGCTCCGGGTACGGGGTGCAGTTTCCACGGCTGTGGTGGCTGGACCCTGCGTGGGCGCAAGACAACGCAAAGAGGATTTTCCCTTTGACCGGAGAACACAACGCACGCGGCTGGGCGGCCTGGAACTCTTACCTCGTTGCTAACCGGGTCTATGAGGCTGTGTTTCACACACTTCGAGAGGTGTACGAGCAGGCCGTCGACCAGCTCAACGAAGGTCTGACCGGGGAAGGTCAGCATTTCAACCCTCTTCACAACCTCGCCGAGCATATGGCTGTCCTGTGCGGACTTGGGGCACTGGCCATCGATGATGAGGATGGACTGTTGCAGCGCTTCTTCCACAATTCGGCCCCCGCAATTCGCGCTCATGCGATTGAATCCGTGGGCACGAGCTTGCAGGGTGCTGAGAAGTTGCCTGAGGGGATCATATCGCGGTTTGCTTCCCTTTGGAAATGGTACTGGTCGGAGTTTGGAGCCGGAAGACCGGATGCCCCGCCTGAGCAGTTTGCGCGGTTTGGCTCGTGGCTGGCGTGCGGGAAGTTCGAGGACGAGTGGTGCCTCAATGCGCTTGCTGATGTTGTCGAAGTGGCGCCGATCATCGAGCCACACCAAGATGTGATGGAGAAACTCGCCGAACTGGTGGAACGCTATCCGGAGCGGGTGGTTCATCTGGTCGACCGCATGGTTCGAGCGGATCAGATGGGTTGGCATGTGATCTCCTGCAAGGAGCAGCTGAGATCCATCCTCGGGGCGGCGCTCTCTTCCGGAGGCGATGCGAAACACAAGGCGGAGCGAGTTATCGATTATCTCGGACGTAGGGGAGGCTTTGAGTTTGGTGAGTTGCTCAAAACGAATCAAGCTCATGACGGGTGACGATCAGATACTGTCTCCAGCCATTTCGACCCTTGTCACTCCCGCGCCGTTTTGCGCTTGCCGTAAGCATCACAGGCGTCTCTCCCGAAAACTCCGTCCCTGTTGATACCACAGCAATTACGTTCTTTGCCAAAGAACCGGGTTTGTTGTAGGATTACGCCTTTCAGCAGGCCAACGGCGGTCCACTGATCAGTATGCTGCAGATCATCATGGTATTCTTAAAGGCGTTCCTCGTCAAGCAGACATCCTTGGCCGCGGAGAACATGGCGCCCCGGCACCAGTTAACCATCCTGCAACGGTCGGTCAAGCGGCCCAAGCTCTCCATCCGCTACCCTTCCGCATCACAGTCCCTATTCCGAGCAGGCCGTCCGCGCATGGTTCCGCACGAAGATCATGTCCAGCACGTTGACCATGCAGTCGCCCGTCACGTCCCCCGGCAGTCGCCAGTCGTAGACGGCCACTGCTGTGTGAGCCGAGTCCATTCTCAGTTGCAACTCCCTTTTGCCGTAGGGTTGCGGCTCATTGTCCACAGCCCAGTATAGGAAGTGGTTTGTCCTGCTGCTTCCGGCCGGCAGGATCGTCGGCGCGGTGAGAGTTACAAGCTGTTGATCGTCACAGGTGGCGGCGTACGGAGTAGTGCCCGGCCTGTTGCCGGTCACAACCACCCCGCTGACTGGCATGGAGAGCACGGTCAGTGTGTGGGTCCTCACCGCGTAAACAGCCGTTGCCGCGATATCGGCATCGACCGTGATCTGCACATCCGTCTGACCGATGGGTTGGTCCGTGCCGTCAACTATCCACCGGACGAAGTCATAACGCACAGTCGCGTCTGTAACCGTCAAAGGCGCCGTCAAGTTGACTATTTCTTGGTCCTCACAGTTCGCAGCATAGCCCGTTGTCCCCGGCTTGTCGCCCGTGATCGCCACGCCGCTGATAGGGGAGGACTCCACGCTGAGCGTCCACGTTTGGACCTCGTACACGGCCACGACCGTATGGCTACTGTCCACAGTGACCTGAATGGTCGCGACGCCATCGGCCAGACCTTCCCACCGGACGAAGTTGTACGTGATGCCTTCACCGGTAGTCGTGCTCGCTGGGGCGGTGAGACTCACCACTTCCTGATCGGCGCAGGTCGTGGTGTACTCTGTGACTCCGGGCCTGTCGCCCGTGATGTTCACGCCCGTGACAGGCGTAGATCCTATTGTCAACACATGGGATGATAAGGACGCCTCGGCCGTATTCCCATACGCACCGATGTTAATGATGTCCCCATTGGGCTGCGGTTCATTCGAGACATCCGAGGCGGGATCACCCGCGTCGATGCACGGGCTCGTCACGTCATCAAATACCCAGCCGCCATCGCCGCCGTTCGCCGCCGGGTCCCACCGGCCGTATTTGGACTTCAGGTGGTAATCGCCATTCTCCGGATCGGCGAAGAGGGGGGCACCGGCCAGCCAACAGTAGCTCATAGCCAGGTTGCCGTGCACCTGGTTCGGCGTGTTGCCCCAAATGATACAGTTCCTGACGATCACGGACGGCTCGCCCAAGCTATATATGCCGCCGCCCGCGGCCAGAGGCCCTCCGGTTATGTTCTGCGTTATCGTGTTGTTGATGATCGTGGGTGTAGCCGCCACTACGTAGATGCCTCCCCCGTGGCTAGCGCTGGTCTCCCATTCTGCCGTGTTCTCCGCGATTATGTTGTTAAAGATCGATGGCGACGAGGCTTGACAGAATATCCCACCACCGTATTTGCTCGCCCTATTCCCGGTGATAGCGTTGCCGATGATCACCGGCGAAGAGGTATTGTGGCAATATATCCCGCCGCCATCACCTCCCCAGTTGCCCGTGATCGTATTGCTCATGATAGTCGGCGATGACGAATTGTTGCATAGTATGCCACCTCCGCCCCACGTATCTGATCGATTGTCAGCAATAAGATTGTCGATAATGAGCGGCGAGCACCCACCGTAGCAGTATATGCCGCTGCCCATACCTATGCTGTTCCCCACGATCCTGTTGTCCGCAATCGTTGGTGAGCTGTTGTCCTCACAGATTATTCCGCCGCCTATCCGGAAGCCTGATATCTCGCCGCCAGATCCCATATACGCGACCGTACTTGCTATGGAGCTGCTATGAATATCCCAGTTTCGCTCCGTAAAGGTACTGTCCCAGCCCCCTCGCAGCATGAGAGACTTGCTTTGCACCTGCACGTAGGATGGATAGTGGCCCACCGCTACATTTATTACGTCCCCGGTAGACGCTGCTTGCGTGGCGTCGCTGATACTACCGAAAGGATTATTCAGTGTGCCGTCTCCCGCTGAACCAGCGCGCACGTACCAAGTCGTTTCCGCACCGGCCCAGCCGGTACAGAAACCGAACAAACACACAATGACCGTTGCAAGAACAAGAACAGGTAGGCGTTTCATGGCGTGGCCCCCTTTGCACTTTGAAATGCGCCGGATTGAGAAGTGACGTTCACCCCGGGTGCTCGTTCGTAGACTATACCATGCCGCACTGCGCCTGTCAAGCAAAACTTTGCAGACAAATGCGTGGCATTGCGAATGCATAGGACTCGTGTTGCGGCCCGGGCTGGGCGGCAAGTCCAGATCCCCGTGAAGGGAAGAAAAGATTTGACATTGGCCAAGGCCATGTTATAATGCTTCTGGTGAGGTCATGAGGCTGCGTTGGCCGCATGGCTCAGGAGGCGCTCGCGCTCAGGCTAACTTCGTTGCAATGCACGACAAGCCGGATGCAGGCGACGGCAAATAGCCGCGCCTGATCCGCGACGTTCGGCGAGATGGCGAGAAAGGAGAGAAGCCGTGAGGATTGCACTGGTTCCAAACGACGACGGGTACGGGCCGTCGGCGCTCGGCTACTATGTTGCGAAGGCCCTACTTCGCGAAAACCACTCACTTGTTGTCAGAAATGAGCACGCCCTGACCCTGAACGCTAGTTTCTATAAAGAGGAGTTCAGTTGCGGGAGGGTTTGTCTTCAGCCGACATTCGGCGGCATACGGATGCGGAAGACGGCGGAAGGAGTTGACATACCGGGTACCCTACACGATATCCGAGACTACCCGAAACGTTCTGACGAGTACGTAATCCCCGAAGAGGTGGATGCGGTCATTGACATAGGCACCCCAGCCGCAGCGAGGGCCGCTCATGCGGCGGGGAAACCTGTCTTCACGGTATTCGACCATTCCTGGGGGAAGACTTACGAGAAGACTCTGGACAAGGCGATTGACCGTTTCTTATCGGCAATCGGTGTGAGTTGTGACACGGAGGATGACCATAAACGGACAAGCATCTTGCAGTCCGAGGCTCTCAGGGCATCCCCGGTTATCAAGGCCATAGAAAGGATAAAGCAGGACGAGAGCGAAACATCGAAAGTCTTTCTATTCGATCACTACATTGCTCCTGAGCCCTTCCACGAGCACTGGAAGTCTCTTGATGTTCCAATAGAACTTATTCGCGGTGTCTTTGGTGGCAACAATGTCTCCAGAGAGAAAGCCCGCGAGAGAATGGGGATTTCTGAAAGCCCTCACGAGAGGACCGTCTACATATTGGGGGGAGGCACTTCTGTGTGGGACGCCAAGCTTTCTGAGATCATTTCGCAATTGAGTGAGAAGGTACTCGCGTACAACGTCGTAGTGTTTGACCGGAAGGCAAAGCCCAATGACTACCAGAGAGTAGGAAACAGCGTGTACAAGGGTGGTGCTGTTGAGGGGGAGACCGTACAGGGTCTGCTTCCCGGCGTCGATCTCATCATAACGAGGGCCGGTGGCGGGATAGTCAACGACGCCATCGCCTGTCGGGTGCCATTTGTCTGTGTAGAGGAGCCGGGCCACTGGCAGGTGGAGATGATAAGACAGAGATGTGAGCGCGAAGGCCTGACAAGGACAATCCGAATCAACGACTTCAGGAAAGGGGACATCGAGCAACTCATATCGAAGCACCTTTTCCACATGGAGGCCGAGAACGAGGAGATCCGAAGAAGGATGGAAGACATTGATAATGGCATGGCGGACGCCGTTGCCAGGCAAATCATCAAGTTGTGCTGATGGGACAGGAACACAAAAAACCGAACAATGCCTTCCAGCCGACGCCAAGGAAGGCGTGGCGGAAGGCTGGCGTTATCTCACCAATGGTCCGCGTGCGCGGGATTCGTTCGTCGGGAGACAATCATGAGACAGAAAACGAACGTGTGTGTGATCGGTGGCTCCGGCGTTGGAAAATCGACTGTCCTCAGGTATGTCTTCGCTGAAACCACCGCACGCGTCGATCCATATCGTGCTCGGCCTGACGGCGCGAGAAAAGGCGAAGATCGCTTCGTGTCCCCACAAATGTGGGAGCATCTTCGCCAAATGAGTCACGCCCTGTACGGCAAACCAGTTGTCGAGCTGAGTTCGGCCCGCGGAGGAATGGACCCGTGCAGTATCGGCGGGAGGGATTTGAAGCAATGGCTCAAGATCTACGCCGATGCCAGCTTCTTCACCGTTCGCGAAGACACGCAAGTGCTGCTACACCACGACCTGGATTTGAACGCCGAATTCCGCAAGGTCGAGCTTTTCGCCCCAGTTTTCCGCGCCATTCTCGCTAACGAACCTGCGCGCCGGGCGATGCCATTCCTGAAAGATGCAACGACGATCTTCATCCTCCTCAACCCGCTTGCCAAGTCGGTTCGAGATATCCAGCCTTCCGATATAACTGACAACGCGGGGTGGATGCGTGAGGATTGGGCGGATCTACAGTACCAACGCAGTCTAATCCTTGGGGACCTTGACGGGTTGGATAAGACGGAACGTGAGAAAAAGCTCTCGAAGATGATGGATCGCGTTGACAAAATGCCCTACGAGGTGACCGCTTGGAAAGGGCTTCAAGTGATGTCCGAGCAACCAGATGCCGTGCGCTTCGTCGAGTGTCTTGGCTGGCCCCACTTCGAGTACAAGTACCTCGGCACGTCTGACAAAGAGATTACCAAGCGTACCGCGGCCGCCAAGAAGAATATCCTCGGGGCGGCCTCTTCCACTGGGCTCGATGTCGTACTTACAAGAATGTGGTCTTGAGCGCACGAGGTGAGATAACCAGACGTTGCAGCCGACGTGCTACCCGTGTGATTGTTCGAACCGTTGTGAAGATAGAAAGTTGTTTGATGCTACAAGCCGCCAAGGGATGGTCCGCACGCGGCTGCACTCAACGTTAGGCCCAGGCCCATAGACCCAACTCAATTCAAGGAAAGGACCAGGGCCACATGACAAGCAAAGGTCAGCGCGGCTCGGCTCACGAAACGTACGCCTCCCCAGATTGGCATCGCCCCCGAAGACTGACTTGGGCGTAAAGTCAGGTTCTTGGTAGAATTGTGAATTGAAGGGGCAAGGCCACGTCCCTGCTCGGCCTCAAAGCAGCCGGATTGCTCGCCTCGCGGGCCGCTCGCCATTGACGACCCATGGAAGAGCCTCATCCCCGGTGGATTTCTGCGCCTCTTCGCCCGGCGTGGTAGAAGAGATTAAGGCTTGAGTCCTAACATTCGAACTGGTACAAAGAATGCGGGCAGGTCAGTCCCGTAGGTGTTTGGTGCTCAAAGGGGAAAGTCTCATGGCGAAAATGGAAATCGGCAGATGGTCGTTCTTATTCACTGACCATGTCGGCGATGTGTACATTCTCGCTGTGTGGCCGAATCTGGAACCTGTCTTGCGGGAGCTAGCTTCAGTCCTTCGCCCTTGGGCAACTGCGATCGGATTGCCGGATGTTCCGGTGCATCTCTGGGTTGATGAAATGCCTGACCTACCGGACTGGTCGGAGGCAAGCGTGGCAGTAGTGACGAATTGTGGCAAAGTCACCTTTGATCTGGCCTTGATGGATCAGCATGCCGTCGGAATGGAAGTCGGCTTTTCTGGGAGCACATACGATCTCCTTTTCAGGACGATGACACAGCCGTGTGTGTGCAAGCAATGCCGCGCGCCAAATGTTCCCGAGCACAGCGATGGCTTTCACTCACTCTTGCACGAACTGGTGCACGTCAAGTATCCTCAACTAGAATTCGATAACGACTGGGCCGACAGGAGAGTCGTCACGCTTCTCATTGCACCCCCGCTCGGATGCAGAATAGTCCAGCCGTCCACGAACGGTTAGAGGTCGTGCAGTGATGGAAGAACGCTAGGCCGATCCCTCATGAAGGTACTTCAGGACCCTCTGGAACGCGCGCTATCGATCCACTTCACTGACCGGCCAGGTGTGGCCAACAAGGCAGCGCAACGGTGCAAGGTACGTCCCGATTGGGCAAGACCCTTAACGGGGGATTCAAAATGACAGGAGCATCCGGCACCCATGCGGTGAAGAACATAGGATGATCCCGAGAGAGAAGGACCAAGTATACGTAAGGTGCGTCTGGGAATCCCCGACCCTTTCTCCTGAAAGGGGGAATCTGACGCGCCGCTTCCTTGAGAGTCACGTTCTATAGCGGCGGCTGGGGGCGTGCCCGTAGCTCGCAGAAACGCAGGCATCACAATGTCTGCTCAACTCCAGTCGGTCAACATCTCGGCACCGCCTGCACCTCCGCGCCGTCTCAGAGGGCAAGGACCGTAACTTCCCGATCCCCGGCGATAAGACTCGCTCGCCACAGGCGGCGCACAATGGAAGGTTTTCTCCCCGCCTATCCATTTTTCACAAAGAAAGTAATTGACATACTCTTAAGACATGTTATAATATCTTCACGAGGACACAATGCGCCGCAGATGCCCCCGCGGACGCTCATCCGCTCTATCGGGCTCCCGCGAGTCCAGGCAAGCTTGCCCCATGGTCGCAGTTGGTCCGCGGGGCCGTTGGGCACCACATCAGCACCACCAGCGTGGAGATGCAATGGCAACGAACGAACTTGGACATCGAGTACCTGCTAACGTTGAGCAGGCGGTGAATGAACAAGGTTGCCTAGGCGGCGTCAAATACGTGTACCGCGACGGCGACTATGGTGGCAAGCGTCCTGTAGCCAGTATTCGTTGCCAGCGTCCAACTCGCTTTCGCTCATCGAACTACGAGAACTTCAAGGTTCCGATTGCGGACGGATGGGTGGCGTTCAAGTCACCAACGTACAGCACTAAGTTGGCGGACGCAGGCGAAGAGCGCGTGTCGCCCAAACAGGTGGGTGAGACACCTGATGACACTCTTGATGCGATACTCCGGCTAACTGATCCTGATGCTTATTCAGCGGAGCAGGATTCGTGGCTGCAACAAACGAAAGCAAGCGTAGACCAAGGGATCAATGCTCTTATCAAGGAATTCATGAAGCTTCCCTACCTGCATCGGGTCGAACACTCGCTCCACGTGCGGCTCTGCGTGCTTCTCGCGAGCTTGCCGAATTCCGGCCTAGGTGCGCATTACCCAATTGGCGAGGGGCTGGGTGTCACTCAACTGATTCACAAGGAATGGCCCGAAACGTTCGTGCGCCCAACAAAAAGGAACCGAGGGAATTTCGATATCGTCGTGATGTCCCCGTCGCTTCTGGCGAAGTGCCCAGAGATTCAGGATTTTCGCCAAGGGCGGCTCGCGGCGCCGATCGTCGTGGAGGTCGGGCTCGATTACGACGCACGTCATCTCGCCAAGGACGCGCACAAGTTGATTAACAGCCGTCCATACCAGGGGTACCTGGTGCATCTTGCCCGGAGCATCGCTCGCGACCCGCAAGTCGAGCAGATCGTCCTGAATCTGGAAGGAAGAACTGGCATACGCACCGGCTACGCCCTCGTTCAAGATCGGGGCGCTGTGTACAAGCTCGTAACTGACGATACGCTCACGGAAACTCACAACGCCAGTGGCAGTGGCACCTAACAAATCGTTCCAGTTGATGTGCTATTGGCGCTTCTGCTCGGGCAGCGACCCCTGCTGGGAAAGAGACATGATGGCGCTAGCATCCGCGGAGTGGTCCGGACGCAACTAGACCCCAGCCCGTTCAGCCAGGCCACGGTCGCCACTGTCCTTAGGGCTACTAGTCATCCAGGGTTGCGGCTGATCAGAGAAACGGGAGGTGTATAGTGTCGAACGATTGTGCTGGTGGGTCACTCGGCGATCACGCCCCCAAGGCGTACGAGCACTGCAACTACACGTGCGTCTATTGCGGCTTTGATGGACGGCCTTTTGATGGGTGGATGCAACTCACCATTGATCACGTCCGCCCCGTGTCAAGTGGTGGAAGCGATGCTTTGGACAACTTGGTGGTCGCATGCCGCTCGTGCAATTCAATAACCAGCCGCATGCAATTCCCACCGGACATGGGCGCCGAAGAGATCATACGTCAAAAGCGTCAGCGCGTTGCCGAACGGCGGAAGGTGTTTTTCGATGAGTGGCTGATAACAGTGGCGCCTCGGCTTCTCGAGCGCCCGCTCACGGAGTTTGGTGCAGGAACCGAGTAAGGCGACAAGTCGGATTAAGCTTTTCCTGTGCCTTGGACTAACGTGGCCTCGGAGCCTGATTGAGATTCTGAGTTGGGGTTCTGGTAAAATCTTGGGCGAAAAGAACAAGGCCACATGCCTGTTTGCTTTTGGAGCGCCCGGATCTTTCGCTCCGCAAGCCCCTCGCCATTGAAAAGCTGCAGAAGACCCTGCGTCACGGGGCTGGGGATCGGATTGAAGAGGCCAGTTGGAGACGTCGGGGCTTGAATCCTGAATCTTCAGGTGGTAGAATGATTGGGGTGGGCCAGCGGGCACCGTGCTGTTCGGTGTGTCTAAGGGATTCGGGACTACACATTCATTGATTCTGCTGTGCTCAAGGGCGCGATGTTGTGTGAATCTTGTGCTCCAGGCACCAGATGCTACCGATGCGGCAAGAGAGGAATAGGGAATGGGGAATGAATGTATGGCCGGAAACATGCAGAGGTGGGGCCTTTGCGAGGACACGGTGACGGCAGAGCTCGACGAAGTCATATGCCGGGGATCTTCCGTCAAATGCCCAAGACTTGCGCAGTTGTGGTCCAAGTTGTCGATGCTTCTCGAATCTTCTGAGCCAGGACAGGACCTCGCACTCGCTAGGCTGATAAAGTACCTCACGCCTCCTCTGGAGGTCCAAGTACTCTCAGAGGCCTTGCGGTTGTACCGCCGCCGCTTTTTCTCGGATATCGACTCGTGGAAATCGTCTGATCTCTGGATATCGTTTAGGCACCCGCCTCTGACGCTCCTTGGCGGCGAGTACCAATGCTATCTTCTAAGTAATGACGACCCTCCGAGTCGCATGACGGTATTGAGAAGCCTGCCCTTCACGCTTGCAGCGTGGGTTGCACGAAGGTGTGGGCTGAGGGGCATTGTTCACGCATCCGTGGACTCTTCTGACATCACGTTGCCTCGGAGCTGTCTGCGTGACTCGCAAAGGTTGCTGTTCTGTCGATTCGAGAATCATCTCACTGGTCGTGTAGCCACGCTTCGTCCTCAGGAAAAGGAAGGATCCTTGGCGACCGTACGCATTGAGTCTTGTTGTGAACAATCGCGCGCAGCGGGCAGGAGAGCCTTGATACGGTGGTTGGGCCCTGAACTGGAGATCCATACTTGTCCCGGTACCTCGGCGCAGAGAAACGGTGCGAGTGAGTATGGTGGGCCGGGCATTTGCACACGGCGTCGTCCTCGCTCTGATGATCCCATTTATGCGTATTGTTTCGGACTTTCCCTTGATCATGATATCGGAGCGTCAGCACTGCTCCAGAGGATGTGTCCCTCTGGGCTCGAACATGTCGGAATGATCAAGCGACTTCGGTCGCCTCGCCCTGCTGAAGAACGCTTGCAAGTAACAGATGAATTCTCATGCCTTCTTCATGTTCTTTGGGAGACCAAACAAGAGCGTTTTGTTAAGCGTGTCCTGGCATCGCGTGGGTCTGACGATGTTGTCGTGCTCTCCGCGACTTCCCATAACGCCGCAGACATTCTCTCCCATCAGAGCCAACCTTCTGGATTGGCGACAGATCTCGCAAGCCAACTTGCCCAGAGATGGCAGGTCGCCGGCGGGAGCATCAATATCACTGAGTCTTGCTTGGGCGCTTTCACAGCCACACGGTGCGCGCTAAGGCTTCTGCGCTTGGGGCGGTGTAGCTTGGCAATTGTTGCGTGCGTCGATCTTTGTGATAGTGATTTTGAAAGAGCCGCTCTACGGGTCGGGGACGTCACAAGTGAGGGCTATGCTAGTCCACGTGCGTTTGACAGGAAGCGTTCAGGCGAACATGTTGTCCGCGGTAGCGGATGCCTTCTCCTTACGACGTCTCGCCTGCCACCATCCTACTATCACGACTTGGTACATCCGGTTGTTCGCGCTGGCAGGATCTTGTCCGTGGATAACGCTCGCGCTGCCAACAGCGTGGGACCTGATCGTTCTGGGGGATCGCTACTTCGAGCGGCATGTGGAGCTTTAGAGCAGGCCAAGAGGTCGGTGAAGGATCTTAGTGCTGTCATCTCTGGCGCTTCAGGTCTGATCGAGGGTGACGAGGCAGAGGGCAGAGGTATGTCTTCTCTCCTGAACGGCCAAGACGTTCCCGTGTACGCCCCCAAAGCGGCATTGGGAGGCGCATTGAGCGCTTCGGGGGTTCACTTGTTGGCCTCGGCCTCCCTGATGGGAAGCTTTGATGTTGATCTCCGGGGAAGTGTCCCAGTATCCAGAGAGACTTGGGATAACCTCCTTCATCCCTCATCAGCGGACCGTCTCCGTCAGTCACAGGGTCTGACACTCATCACAAGTGTGGGCTACGCTGGTGCATCCAGTGCAATGCTCATGGAATTACAGGACCTGGGATGCAATGCTAACGGAGAGTAGCCACATACTTCTGGTAAAGCCGCCGCCGTCAAGCAGAGCCATCGGCGGGACGAAATCGGCATACGTTGGAGCCCCAGAACTTGAACACGTCGCGGCAGCTCTTGCACCAGTTCCGTGTCGCATTCTGGATTTGAGTCGCACTGAATTGGCCAGAGACTTTTCACTGGATGACAGGGCAAGCATTGCTCTAGCTTCTGTAGCGGAGATGATCGAAGACCGAGGAACCGTAGCGGTCGGGATAACAGGGTATACATCGCAGTACTTATGGATGAAAGCCATTGCGGACATGGTGCGCTCTATACGAGGAAGTGATGTGTTTGTCTTTGCTGGGGGCGTGCACGCTACGCTGTACCCGAGCGATTTCTCGGGACTTGGCATCAATGCGGTCTTCTCAGGGCCTTTCTCCAGTGCAGAAGCAATGAAGCTCAGTGCTCTCATCAGCGAGCATGGGGAAGGTCGCACCGGGGCCAATTCTTTGTATCCGTTGATGGTGTGTTCAACTGGCCGCTCTCCGGATCCCAGAACCCGTTTTTGGGAGTCATCTGGCACCGTCCCGGTGCTGGGCCACGTGGGGTGGATGGACAAGGCCTTTGGTGTTGTGACGTCTTTAGGTTGTAGCAGAATGTGCCCCTTCTGCACATGCTGGCGCCTAACTGAAGGGAAGCTGCTTGAACGTCCTATAGAGCACATCCGAAAGGAACTTATCTCTGCGCAGGCCGCGGGGGCCTCCTATTTATACTTCTGTGAGGACAACCTCCTAGAGTCCGACCTGGCGCCATCTATTGCGGGCCTGCTGGCTAACTTTGATTGGAATGCTGGAGTACTTGCCTATGCCAGTGTCCCAGCCATACTTCGCAATGCCGATGTCCTCCGCGAGCTCAAGCTGAACGGCCTAACTCAACTTGTGGTTGGTGTCGAGTGTGTTTCGGACACTGATCTTGAGCGATTGGGTAAGCGGCAAACCGTAGAGGAGATAGCCTCCGCCATACGCAGCTGTCACCGCATTGGGATAGAAGTCTGTGCGCAATTCATGATTCTACCATGGCACGACTCGGCAGATGTAGATAGAATATCCGAGTTCTGCCGCGATAAGGCCATCAGCTTTCCTATGGTCTCATTTTTTACTCCTTTCGAATCGGGACATTACAGAAGGCCAGTCGGCGATGAGTTCGAACTCATGGACCTGAACCACGCGCTACCGTGGGTGTTTGGGAGGAGGGGTCCAGAGCTATATGACGCGGTCGCGGAATTCTATAGGCAGGCATATCTTCCAACGATTCAAACCAAGGCTGCTCAGCAAAGAGAATGGCAACAGCCCAGTGAGCAAGAGTGCCAGCACCGTGCAAGTGCCGCTGCTATTCTAGCAGGGGATTTCGAGAGAGAAGGCAGGAGACAGTGGGCAGATAGTTGACAACCTGCTCTTGGAGAATGGAATGAACCAGAGTGAGAATCGTGCCCTCGCAGTTAACCGAAACATGGTAAGCACTGCTTATATTCTGTTCGCGGCCCTCTTTCTGGGGATGCTGTTCAAGAGTGATGAAAACTCGGGCGTAGGACTAACAAATGGCTCTACGTTGGGGCGTGAGGATTCGGCCCTGCCTCCCTCTGATGTGGCTCAGATGAAGAGCGATGATACGTCGGAACATGAACATGGGGATCCACGCAGTATCAGGCCTTCATCTCTGAAGTGCTTAATCGATGGGCGGAACGCTTGGTCGATATCCCTGATCCTGGCCGTGTTCCTGATAACTTGGCTTCGATTTGAATATGACGCGTCTGCTCGTGGTGGCGTGGGCCCATTGGAGATGGTTATTCGCATCATATTTGTCTGCCTCCTAGTGTCGTGTCCCGCAAATGCCTTTGTATTGTCATAGGAGCCTCCCGGAGGTCAAATCGGCTCTGGCAGCCGACATTGCCTGTGTGACTTATGGCAGGTATCTTCGGGACGGGACA
>Ga0114922_10001526_pt1 | contig 22099 bp, 19 predicted proteins | sample AartaG_FD_100975 | JGI IMG/M metagenome (GOLD analysis project Ga0114922, IMG submission 100975) | Deep subsurface microbial communities from Aarhus Bay to uncover new lineages of life (NeLLi) - Aarhus_00045 metaG | ecosystem: Environmental > Aquatic > Marine > Oceanic > Sediment | place... | reverse complement strand
TTGTGTATTGTAATTTAAATTTAACGAACCGCCGTATGCCGAACGGCACGTACGGTGGTGTGAGAGGACAGCAGGTGAATTAATCACCTGCTTCCTACTCGATTATATATGGTGATCATTAAAAAATGGTCAGAAGACGACTAGAACTCTTTAATTCTTGTGATTATAATAATGTTTTATAACTTTGTTGTGTAATAGTTTACTAAATGAGAGTACTTATAAAAATATTCTTATCTGTATTAATTATAATTGCGCTGTTCATAGGGTCGTGTAAGAAACAACCAAAATGTGGCTGTGATGGCGATATAATCAATGAGCTAGTAGGGTTCCCCGTATTTGTTTATTATGATACAATCAATGTTGCAGCATGGTTTAACCCAGTAACAAGCTCGTCATCAACCTATTATTTTTGTAATCCTTCTAATTATATGAGCTTTTTGAAAGGGTTTGATAACGGGGCGTATTTACTTATCGACGGTCATGTTTATTGGGAATGTAATTATCTTATGCAGGCAAGTAATAATTCATACTACTCGTACTACTATAAGGCATACCAGATTGATGTGACAGATATGTACGAGGATCTCTACGGGAAGTAAAATTTGTTTCATGTTCCAAGTTCCGGGTTCCATGTTACATTAAACTCCTGCATCATTCTATCATTCCAGGATTCCAATGTTGCCTTCTTCGAGCTCGCAGCCCTCATTTCGAGTTCTCGGTGTTTTGTTGTCTTTTGTCGTAGCATTTCCCTTAACCTTAGCATCAGCCTTAGCCTAATTTTTCATATCTTTCTCCTGAAAACTCTAAGCTGGAAGATATGAACATTGTTATTGTTGGTGCCGGCAGGGTAGGTTCAGCCCTGTCTGTGGCTTTAGGTAAGTCGGGACACAAGATATTGAAGATAATATCCCGCTCGGGTGAAAAGGCAGCAAGACTGGCCGCAATCCTTGAATGCGGGTATGGAAATGAACTGGTCATACCTCCTGAATCAGAAGTGGTGATTGTGTCAGTAAATGATGATGCACTGTGCGGGGTACTTAAAGAAATAAATGCTCCCGGTAGTGCAATTATTGCCCATACTGCCGGAAGTGTGAGGATGGATGTATTTGGCAAGGAGATCGTTAACCATGGAGTATTTTATCCACTGCAGACATTTACACATGGCAGGGAATATGATTTCAAGACAATACCTCTTTTTATAGAGGGTAATAATGATCATTCAAATAATATACTGAAATCACTTGGATTATCTGTAAGCGAAAAAGTTTTTTACCTGAGCAGTGAGAAACGAAGATACCTGCACCTGGCAGCAGTATTCTCATGTAATTTTGTGAATCATATGTATTATGCCGGTAAAGAGATCTCAGGCCAGGCCGGAATGGAATTTAATGTTTTACTGCCACTATTGAGGGAAACTATGGAGAAAGCTTCAATTTTAGGACCGGAAAGATCACAAACAGGCCCTGCTGTAAGAAATGATAAAAAAACTATTGAAAAGCATTTGGATTTATTATCTTTCTCACCTGATTTGCAGAAAATTTACCAGGTGATAACTGATTCAATAATAAAAAAGTATACCGGCTGAATTCATGAGGAATTTCACAGAAGACTTACAGAAAATAAAAGCATTTGTCTTTGATATTGACGGTGTTTTATCAAACCAGACCATAACCCTTGATATGAATGGTAAACCGCTGCGAACAATAAACTTAAGAGATGGTTATGCACTTCAGTTAGCAGTAAAGAACGGGTATAAGATATGTATTATTTCAGGAGGTAATTCATTTCCTTTTAAGAAAAGACTCAATTCACTGGGCGTTGAACATGTTTATCTCGGGGTATCTGAAAAAGCCGCGGTCCTGGGTGAATTTATGGAAAATTTGAAGCTTGCACCTGAAGAGATACTTTACATGGGTGATGATATTCCTGATTATCATGTAATGAAAATGGCAGGTGTGGCAGTATGTCCGGGAGATGCAGATAATGAAATAAAACAAATATCCATGTATATATCTGACAAGGTAGGTGGGGATGGTTGTGTCAGGGATGTGATAGAGCAGGTAATGAGACTTCATGGAAAATGGATGAATAATGACGCATTTATTTGGTAAATTATGATAGCATTCCTAAAACTTATAAGGTGGCAGAATCTGCTTATAGTAATAATCACCCAGTTTCTTATCAAATATGCCCTGATAAATACACTGGCAGGAAATATGCTTTTGGAGGGTATGTTGCCCGGAGGACCTCATAGCTATATTGTACTACAGCTTCCTTTCATCGATTTTTTAACTCTTGTTTTTGCAACTGTCTGTATTACAGCCGGAGGTTACGTAATTAATGATTATTTCGATATAAGAACTGATCTTGTAAACAAGGGTGAAGTGATTGTCGGGACCAAGATACCCAGGCGCAGGGCAATGATGTGGCATAATATACTAAGTGGGCTAGGTGTGGTTGCAGGTTTCTGGGTGTCACACCGTATAGGCTATCTCTGGCTAGGAATAGTCTTCCTTCTGGTATCGGGATTATTGTATTTTTATTCGGTAATATATAAGAAACAGTTCCTTATCGGCAATATTCTTGTTGCAATACTCACTTCTTTTGTCCCTTTAATGGTAGTAGTTTATGAACTGCCGGCAATTTACAACTATTACGGTCCAGAACTTGTAAGCCTGTACTCGATGAAAATTATTTTTTACTGGGTAGCTGGCTTCTCTGTATTTGCTTTCCTGACAACACTTGCCCGGGAGATTGTTAAGGATATGGAAGATTTTGAAGGGGACAAGGCCTATGGCAGCCGCTCACTGCCTGTAGTGACCGGGATAAGATTGTCAAAAGCTATTGTATCAGTTATAATAGCTGCCACCATAATACTTATGATCATTATGTGGGCATTATATATTAATGATATTATTTCGCTTTTATATATTTTACTGGCAACTGTTATTCCCCTATTGTTCAGTATTCTTGCACTTATCAGGGGTAAAAGTGTTGAACAGTTCAACACAGTAAGTACAATTATTAAGGGGGTAATGCTAACAGGAATATTATACACAGTACTGTTCTGGCTTATCTCCGAAAAAGGTCTCTAGTTTTAAATATGCTGAAAGAGGAGCTTAAAGATAAAGATGTAATACTTGCTTCCCGTTCACCGAGAAGAAAGGAATTACTTTCTGCCCTTGGTATCAGCTTCAGGATTGTAGAACCCGCTGTTTCTGAAAATTATCCCGCCAGTCTTGAGCGGGAAGAAATAGCCTTGTATCTTGCTGCCAGGAAAGCAGAATCAGTTATTAATAAAGAAGAGGGGAAAAGTTCAGATCAGGTAGTAATTGCATCAGATACAATTGTTTGCTTGGATGATATAATTCTGAATAAACCTGCGAACAGGATTGAGGCTATACAAATGCTGAAAAAGCTCTCCGGTACATGGCATCAGGTAATAACAGCTGTTTGCATTGCAGGTAACACTGGCCAGCAATCATTCTATTCAGAAACAAAGGTTTATTTTACTAAATTGCAGGCTGAAGAGATAGAATATTATGTAGATAGCTATAAACCCTATGATAAAGCAGGGTCATATGGCATCCAGGAGTGGATAGGTTATATCGGAATTGAAAGGATAGAAGGATCATATTTTAATGTTATGGGCCTTCCAGTACAGAAATTGTATACCGAACTGAAGAATTTTATTAAAGAATAAATAATATCAATAATTAAATTAATTGGTTATGAAGAAATTAATTGTTGCATTGTTACTTGTTATGTTAACAATCCCTTTCGCCAGGAGCGACGAAGGGATGTGGATACCTTTGCTTATAGAAAAATTTAACATAGAGATAATGCAGGAGAAGGGATTCAAACTTACAGCAGAGGATATATACAGTGTAAACAGGGCATGCATGAAAGACGGTGTAATGATATTCGGAGGTGGATGTACAGCTGAGCTTATCAGTCCGGAGGGTTTATTAATTACCAATCATCACTGCGGATACGGGCGGATACAATCACACTCAAGCCTGGAGCATGATTATCTAACCGATGGGTTCTGGGCCATGTCACGTGAAGGAGAACTACCCAATCCCGGGCTTACCGTTACTTTTTTGAAATACATGGAAGATGTCACAGACAGGGTATTGAGCGGAATAAAGAGAAGGATGTCAGAAGAAGAGAAAAATAAAATAATTGAATCGAATATTTCTGAAATAGTCGCTGAGGCAAGTGAAGGAAATCACTATTCGGCATTTGTCAGACCTTTTTATATGGGTAACCAGTTTTTCCTTTTTGTGAATGAGACATACAGGGATGTAAGGCTCGTTGGTGCACCACCTTCAGCCATTGGAAAATTTGGAGGGGATACTGATAACTGGATGTGGCCGAGGCATACAGGTGATTTCTCTTTGTTCAGGATATACGCAGATAAAGATAATATGCCTGCAGATTATTCAGAAGATAATGTGCCTTATAAACCGGCTTACCATTTTCCTATATCCCTCAAGGGTGTTGATGAAGGTGATTTTACAATGGTCTTTGGTTATCCGGGCGGCACTTCACAATATGTTCCATCGTACCATATTTCGATGTTGATAGATTATGTATATCCTAAAATGATTGAACTCAGGGGCACAAAATTAGCTATAATAAAAGAAGACATGGATGCTGATCCTGAGGTGAGGATAAAGTATTCAAGCAAAGATGCCGGAATTTCAAATTCATGGAAAAGATGGATAGGCGAAAAGTCGGGAATGGAAAGGCTGGGCACAATTGAGAAGAAAAAGGAGTTTGAAAAGGAATTCACTGCCTGGGTGAAAGAAAAAAGAAGAAGGGAGAAAGATTATGGTTATTTACTTGACTCCTATAAATCTTTGTATGAACAGATGCAGGAGTATTACCTGGTAAACTCATATACCTCTGAAACAATTGGGCGTAGTGGTGTGGAAGCTATAGGTATGGCTGCTTCGTTCATTCCTCTTATTGAAGCAGTAAATAATAAAGCTGACACTGATGAGATAAAGGGTATACTGGAAAGGCTCTCTTCAGGTATCTCACGTTTTTTTCATAATTACAATATGCCGACGGATAAGAAATTATTTGTGGCAATGCTGGAGCTTTATGGTAAAAACCTTGATGAAAAGTGGCAGGTCCCTGAATACAGAGATCTGTACAGTTCATGCAATGGTAATTTTGAAATTATTGCTGATGATATTTACAGGCAGAGTGTTTTTACAAACCATGAGAAGGCAGCACAGTTTGTGTCTAATTTTGACAGTCGTCTTATCAGTGAACTGGAGATTGACCCATTGTATATACTGGCTAAAGGAGTGAATGCCTTTCTTGATGAACAGGTAAGGGAAAAATATGTCAAGGTGTCGGGTGAAATAGCAGATCTTGACCGTTTATATATGAAAGCTCAGATGGAATTTGCCCAGGATAAAGTGCTGTGGCCAGATGCTAACTTTACTCTAAGGGTGGCATATGGTGAAGTGGGAGGTTATGAACCAAGAGATGCAGTATATTATACTCATTATACCACACTGGAGGGGATAATGGAGAAAGATAATCCTGAAATATATGATTATGATGTGCCGGATAAGCTCAAGGAACTATATTACGCCAAAGATTATGGAAGGTATGACCAGGATGGGAAAATGCCGGTTTGTTTTATTGCTGATAACCATACTACAGGAGGTAATTCAGGAAGCCCTGTAATAAATGCTGAAGGACATCTTATTGGTGTTAATTTCGATCGTGCCTGGGAGGGTGTAATGAGTGACCTGATGTTCAACCCCGAACAGAGCCGCAATATCAGCCTCGATATCCGTTATGCTCTCTTCCTGATAGATAAGTTTGCCGGTGCAGGATACCTTCTTGACGAAATGACACTAGTAGAATAATCATAAATATGATTATCATGAAAAATAAAGTGCAGGATAATATCAGGGTTTATTCAATGTTGCAGAAATCAGACAAGCTTGAAAAGGCTGATATTACGGTAATCGAAGAAGCTTATTGCCCCAATGGTCACAGCCTTATCTCTGATGATGTTTTGTTTTGTGATTTCAAGGCAATACATCTCAAGATCAGAAACAAGAAGTATGTTTCAGATTTTTTTATTAGCCCTCTGGTAGGAGATAAAAGCAAGATCTCCCTTGATACAAAATTGAACAGGGATATAATTTACGAGTTTCTATGTCCTGAATGTAAGGCCAATTTACCAGTTGCCAGCCCCTGTTCATGCGGAGGTAACCTGATGACTTTGTATCTTGACAAAAGTCTTAAACTGTCAAAGTCGGTAACAGTTTGTAACAGGTTTGGTTGTCCACATTCAGAAGTTAAGGGAATTGAGAATCTGAAAAGTATGCAGCTGTAGTTTAGACAGCCATCTGTCAGGCTTTTAAGGGGAGAGTAAAGCTGATTGTTGTTCCTTCTCCTTTAGTGCTTTCTATTTGCATATCACCCTTGTTAACATTTATGAGGTCGAAACACAGTTGAAGACCCAGGCCTGTTCCTTTTTCACCCCTTGTGCCCCTGGTACTTTTTGTTATCTTGTTATTTTTCAGATTTTCAAGGCTTTCATGATCAATTCCCACCCCTGTATCCCTGACAGATACCTTTAAATGAGGATTAATATCAGCAACTTCTTCTACCGACACATAAATTTTACCTCTGTCAGGAGTAAACTTTATAGCGTTTGTAATAAGATTCCTGAGAATGATAGTGAGGAGATGACGATCACACCAGGCAACGGGCGAACCCCTGTGCGAATAGCTCAACTGGATATTCTTCAGCTCAGCCTGGGCATTCAGCAGGTTAAAGCATTCGAGTACAATATCTGTCAGGTTCCACTTACCTGGCCTGTAATCTATCTGGTTCTGCTGGCCCTGGCCCCACATAATAAGATTATCAATAAGATTAATGGTGAAATCGACCTGATTGCCTATCTCTGCTTTGAGAGTTATGCGCTTTGCATCGTCTGATATATTCTTTAAGTTCTCAATCAACATTGCCAGGTTAATAACGGGTGTTTTCAGGTCGTGAGAAATTATTGAAAATACGTGGTTTTTAATATGAATATTCCTTTCAAGCTCTACATTCTTTAACTCAATTTCTTCTTTCTGTTTTTCCAGCTCACTTTTCTGGTTTGTCAGTTCAGAGGTCCTTTCATTAACAATCTTTTCCAGGTTCTGGTTTATGTATTCAAGTTCGGTCAGGAGATTTTTTTCATGTTTGAATGAATTAACCCATCTGTTTATAAGAATTATCACCTGCATGAAAATGAAAATGATGGTTGAGTATGGAAGTATATAGGTGTCAAAAAGAAAAGTATTTGATCCTGAGAGTGTTACATCGTTTATTACACCTGTTAGCAGGGCAATGAATCCTATAGTGTTCAGAATGCCCGTGCTCCTGGCTTTAAGCAGTGATATAATGCTTTTAGTACCATAATATAACAGTATCAGGGCAACAACTGGGATAAAGATCCTGATAGAATTTGCGAAAATAATTACGGGACTGGTAAATACCAGGATAACACCCAAAGAGAAGAGGGCGGTAATAATAGTACTGATTATCTTAAAATATTTATCAGGAAATATGCTGTAGAAATACCATGCTCCGAAAATAAGGGCAATAAATGAACCTGTATATTCAAGCCTTATCAACCCAGTCCAGTTGATATTTATAAACGTCATAATGAGGAACGAACCGGTACATATGCTCCGCAATAGTATTCCCAGGGTTGCCATTGAGAAAAAAAGCATTGAATAATCACCCCTGAATATCAGGGAAAATAGCAGGAAGAAGGTTATGAATGACAGTAGTATTCCTGCTGAGATGTCAGATAAAGTATTCTGGCGGTCAAGGTTCTTAGTCATTACCTCCGGTGTTCCTATTTTCATGGGCATCCAGAAGCCACCCCTCCGGTGATGATAATTGGAAACATTTACTATAACTTCAACTTTACCATCCGTAATAATATGCTCATATGTAAAGGGATCGTATACGGGTTTTGTTTCTGCTTCACTTTCACCGGCCAGTCCGTTGCCACCGACATATTTTCCGTCAATATATATCCGGAATGCTGCATCAAACACAGGGATGTCAAGTACTATTTTCCTGATATTTTCAGGGAACAGAATAATCATACGGTACGTGGCATGTCCTGTGTTTCTTATTTCCGGTATTTCATCGGAATAATTGATCCAGTAGGAGGGGACCATTCCCCAAATGTCAGGAGATGGCTGACCCACTTCAATAAAGTCGGAAGGGCGCAGATGCTTATTCCAGTAAAACTCCCATTCGCCGTTAAGTTTAATTATTTTATTTCTGAATTGTTCATACCTGAGATCCAGAACACCCTTTTCAACTTTCTTTTGTGCATATGATGCTGAAGCGAAGAATAATAATAAAATAAGATTCAGCAGAATGAAAATCTTTCTTACAGCGTTGTCCCTCTTCATAGTATCATAAGTTGATCAAAATTATCAAAATAGGACACATAATAAAAATAATTCATACCATTATCATATATGATATAAAAAAAAGGATGGGCTCAGGGAAACAAGCCCATCCTTAACAACAAAACCTGAAACTTGATCGTAGAAGAAACTATCCAACTAGCATTTGGAGCTATCTGAATGCGAATACTTTTTCATAGTCCTTAACAAGCTTGGGGAAATAGACCGATATTAGTTTTACATAATCTATATCGCTCTGTCGAGGCCCAGTTATAATTTTTTGATGAAAATACTCCGAGCGGTCGAGTGACAGATCTGACGTAGACATACCGTCATTTAGATATTCCCTGTCAAGTCGTTCCACACCAAAATATTTCCCGTTGCACTGGTACTGTATTTCAAGCTCATCTGACAATACTATGAACCTGGTGCATTTTCTGTCAGAGTTGTCAATGCCAATCCTGACATTAAGATCTGAGTTTTCATAGGATACTATGAAAGTCTTGAGAGCTTTTCCGTCAACATAAATGGGATCAATGGCATTATCAACAACATAATTGCCCAGACAGCAGTGGGTTTTACCCTCTGCAACCGGGCCCTTGGCAAATCCTGTCAAACTTAGGATTAAAGTAATAGCGAATAAATACAAGAATTTTTTCATGGCTGCACTGTATTGGTTTTTATATTATCACAGTTGTATCTGTCCAAAAAACTGTGAATTATTTTCATTTATATTATAGACGTATAATTAATATATATGTTGCAATTTTTTTTGTTAATTAAATGTTAATGATTTATAAAAGCTATGTTCTATTATGTGAATCGATGTCTGAACTTAAGAATATTTAATGCTGGTAATAATTATTAAAAGCAGGACAATGGATATTTAGAATCTTAAAATTTTGTATCTTGCGTTTGATAAAACAGGAATTATGATCCAACAACTATGTCATAGTTTTATGTATAACCGTCTCGGAAAGCGATTATATGAATGCTGGATGTTCTATTTATACCTGTGATTGATCCTGTTTTCCGATCCTGACTTATCTTTAACCATATTATTTTATTATACATGAAAGGTTTGATATTCAATATCAAAAGGTATGCAATACACGACGGACCCGGCATCAGGGTAACCTTCTTTATGAAAGGCTGCCCCCTGGGATGCTGGTGGTGCCATAATCCTGAAGGTATCAGTGCAGACGTACAGGAAGTTGAACGGGTGGACCGGATAGGAGATAAGGAATTTACAGTTAATGAAACAGTTGGGAAATACTATACTGCAGCAGAGTTACTGGAAATAGTAAAGAAGGATATGGTATTTATAGAAGAGTCAGGTGGTGGAGTTACCTTTTCAGGAGGTGAGCCTTTGATGCAGGCCGGTTTTCTTTCAGAGGCATTAAGAGTGTTCAGGGAAGAAGGCATTCATACAACTGTTGATACCTCCGGCCATGCTAAAAGAGCAACTATTGATACAATACTTCCTTTAACCGATCTTTTCCTTTTTGATATCAAACACCTGGATCCTGAAAAACATAAAAAATATACAGGCGTATCAAATGAGATCATTCTGGATAATTATAACTATATACTTGAGAAAGGTAAGAAAGTGATAATAAGGATACCGATAATACCGGGATTTAATGATGATACCGAGCAATTAGAGGCATTCAGAAATTTTGTTGATTCACAGCATGGAGCAAATATCCACAGGGTGGACTTGCTGCCATATCACAGGATCGGAAGCTCAAAATACAGGAAGTTTAAGCTTGATTACAAAATGCAAAATATTGAACAACCTTCTACCGGAAGGATGAAAGAACTGAAGGACTTTTTCGCCGGGAGTGGTGTTAATGTAAAAATTGGCGGATAAAAAATACTGAATATGAAACTTACAAACAGAGTAAAAAAATTGAGAGAACAAAGCCTTAATGCTGTTGAGACTATTTCAGCAGAAAGGGCAATGCTGGTTACCAGGTTCTATAAAAGTGACATGGCAAGGGAAGTGTCGGTGCCTGTACGCAGAGCCAGGGCATTTGAATATATACTGAAAAACAAGAAACTATGCATCAATGATGGTGAACTGATAGTTGGGGAAAGAGGACCTGAACCAAAGGCAACACCTACATACCCGGAAATAAGCCTGCATTCACTTGATGATCTTGAGATACTTGATACAAGGGAGAAAGTATCCTTTAAAGTCAGCGATGAGGTAAAGGATATTTACAGGAAGGAAATTATCCCGTACTGGAAAGGTAAAAGTAATAGGGACAAAATAATGGAAGCAATGACCCCTGCCTGGAAGAAAGCATATAATGCAGGTGTTTTTACCGAATTCCAGGAGCAGAGGGCTCCGGGACATACTGTCCTGGGCTATAAGTTGTTCAGCAAGGGTTTTCTGGATCTGAAAAAGGAGATAGAAGAAAGTATGTGCGATCTTGATTATTATAATGATCGTTATGCCTATGACAAGCACGAGGAACTGAAAGCAATGAATATTGCATGTGATGCTATTATAATGTATGCCGGCCGTAATGCTGATGAACTGGAGAAAATGGCATCAAAGACTAAAGATGAGAACCGTAAGTCTGAATTGAAGGAAATGGCAAGGATATGCCGTAAAGTACCTGCCCATGCTCCGGATACTTTTCATGAGATGTTGCAGCATTACTGGTTTATTCACCTTGGTGTTGTTACGGAACTTAATCCATGGGACTCATTTAACCCCGGCAGACTGGATCAACATCTTTTCCCGGTTTATCAAAAAGACATAAACAAAGGGATATTAACCAGGGATAAAGCTTACGAACTGCTTGGATGTTTCTGGGTTAAGTTCAATAATCATCCTGCACCACCCAAGATAGGGGTTACAGCACAGGAGAGTAATACTTATACTGACTTTTGTCTTATTAACCTGGGTGGAGTAAAAGCTGACGGAACAGATGCAGTAAACGAAATGACATATATACTACTTGATGTTGTCAGGGAAATGAGGATAGTACAACCGAGCTCCATGGTCCAGATATCAAAGAAGAATCCCGATAAGTTCATTCATAAAGCACTTGATATAATAAAAACAGGATTTGGCCAGCCCTCATGCTTTAATACCGATGCCATAATCCAGGAATTGATGCAACAGGGTAAATCTATTGTTGATGCACGCAATGGGGGTGCCTCAGGCTGCGTTGAAACAGGTGCTTTTGGTACTGAATCGTACTGGCTTACAGGATACTTTAACCTTGCTAAAATTCTTGAAATAACACTGTATAACGGGATAGATCCCCGCACGGGTGATACAGTGGGCTTACCTACAGGAGAAGTAGAAAATTTTAAAGATTTTGATGATCTCTTTATGGCGTTCAAAGAACAACTTGGATATTTTGCTTCTACTAAAATACGTGGTAATAATGTCATAGAGAGGATTTTTGCCAGGAATATGCCGGCACCTTTCCTGTCCTTGCTGATTGAAGATTGCATAGCAAACGGAAGGGATTATAATGACGGTGGTGCCAGGTATAACACTACTTACATACAGGGTGTGGGCCTGGGTACCATAACTGATATGCTCAGTTCAATAAGGTCTAATATCTATGATAAGAAGAAATATTCATGGAAGCAGTTAATGGACGCAATAGCACATGATTTTGAAGGATTTGATGATCTGCAATATGACCTGGTATATAATTCACCAAAGTATGGTAATGATGATGATTATGCCGATCAGCATGCTGTTATGGTTTTTGAAACATTCTATGATGCAGTTAATGGTCATCCTACACCAAGGGGAGGTATACACAGGATTAATATGCTTCCCACCACCTCGCATGTTTATTTTGGTTCCGTAATTGGTGCCACACCGGATGGAAGGCGTGCATATGTACCCCTATCAGAAGGTATATCACCATTCCAGGGTGTCGACAGGCTGGGACCAACAGCTGTAATTAAGTCAGCTTCAAAGATCGATCATCTCAAAACCGGGGGAACCTTACTAAACCAGAAATTCAGTCCACAGTTTTTTGAGGATGAGGATAGTTATTCAAATCTTACTGCACTGATAAGAAGTTATTTTAAACTGGATGGTCATCATGTACAATTTAATGTTGTTGATGCCGACACCCTAAAAGATGCACAAAAACATCCCGAACTTTACCGTGACCTGATTGTCAGGGTTGCAGGCTACAGCGATTATTTCAATGACCTGGGTGAAGACCTGCAGAACGAGATAATAAGAAGAACAGAACACGAATCAGTATAATATAACCAATCAATAATATTATGTTTAAGAAAGAAGTTTACATAAAAAGAAGAGAAAAACTTAAGAAGACAGTTGGATCAGGTATGATCTTACTGCTGGGTAACGATGAAAGCCCGATGAATTATGCTGATAATCCATACCATTTTCATCAGGATAGTACTTTCAGGTACTTTTTAGGGCTCAATTTTCCCAACCTGGCCGGTATATTGGATTGTGATACCGGTGAGGATATAATTTTCGGTGATGATCTCACTGTGGAAGATTTTGTCTGGATGGGACCCCAGCCCACGATAAAAGAAAGAGCTGCAGCCTTTGGGATTACTACAGCTGCGCCGCTAAAAGAACTGGTAAAACATCTTCAAAAAGGAAGAGCCGGAGACAGGGCCATACATTTCCTTCCCCCGTACAGACCGGAGAACAAGATTAAGCTTTTTGAGTGGCTTGGCTTTCTACCTGCTGAGTCTCATGCCGAATCATCCACTGATCTCGTGAGGGCAGTGATCGCACAGCGTAACTATAAAACTGCTGAAGAGATAGAAGAGATACGTAAAGCGGCTGATATATCAGTGGATATGCACCGTACTGCCATGCGCATGGCAGCTCCAGGCGTTACAGAGGCACAAATAGCAGCAGCTGTTAGTCATACCGCTGAGGCAGTGGGAGCCAGGATATCATTCCCAATTATTGCAACTATTAACGGGCAAACACTGCACAATCATTATCATGGCAATACCCTGCAAAGCGGGCAGATGTTCCTTCTGGATGCAGGTGCCGAGGTTGAATCAGGGTACGGTGCCGACCTGTCAAGCACTGTGCCTGTGGATGCCCATTTCACACCAGTGCAACGGGACATATATAATATTACACTCGACAGCCATAATACTGCCATTAGGATGCTTAAACCCGGTTTAGCCTTTAAGGAAGTATACCTTGAATCAGCAAGGGTTATTGTGAGGGGATTGAAAGACATGGGACTTATGAAAGGTAATGTGGATGATGCTGTTGCCAGCGGAGCACATGCACTCTTCTTTCCATGCGGCCTTGGTCATATGATGGGCATGGACGTGCACGATATGGAAGACCTGGGTGAAATATATGTTGGATGGGATGGACAGAAGAGACCCACCCAATTCGGTATAAAATCACTGAGACTGGGACGTAAGCTTGAACCCGGATTTGTCCTGACCATAGAACCTGGGATATATTTCATTCCTGAACTTATAGACCAGTGGCATGGAACAGGTAATAACAGTGAGTTTATCAATTTTGACAGAGTAAACGACTTCCGGAATTTCAGTGGTATAAGGAATGAGGAAGATTTCCTTATCACCAAAACAGGATATGAACTGCTTGGTAAACCTAAACCAAAGACCCTGGAAGATGTAGAGGCAGAGCATGCTAAAGACCTGCCACTCTAGTACTGTCACTCTGAGTGCTTCGTTCACTGTAGCTTTTCGAGCATAGGCAAGAAGCCTACAGGGCGCAACGAAGAGCCTGTAAAGTTTAAGTAGTTTAAGTGGTTTAAGCCGTTGATCTTTATATTATCGATTGCTTAAACTACTTACTATAAATACTCACTGTTCATCTCTCACCGCTTCTACCTCAGCCTTAGTTTTAGCCTTCACCTTGGCCTTTGTATATACTTTTTAAATTTTCTTAATTTCCATTTTTTTCGTAACTTATACCTGATCTTATCCGGCCTTTCCGGGATATTCGTTATATATAATACAAGTTCTTGAGTCTCATACATAAATTATGGCAGAAAAATTTTTTAAATACTTTGATGAAAGGTACAGGAGAGATGTTCTAAGGGATTCATCGGATAGCTCCGGTCCTATAATTACAATATCCAGGCTGACAGGTTGTGATGCTGTAGCTGTCGCAAAAAATCTGGTTAAATGTCTGAACAAAGAGGAGAATACATCAAAATGGAGGAAGATTGATAAGGAAATACTATTGAATACTGCACGTGAACTGGATACAGGTGCCTATAATGTAGAAAGTTATATTAAAAGGCACCAGCTTTCTGGTTTCTCGGAAATGCTCATGGCTATATCAGGCAAATATATCAGTGATGCAAAAGTCAGGAAAACCATCAAGGATGTTGTGCTTACAATATGCAAGGAAGGGTATGTCGTTCTGGTAGGTAGGGGGGGAGTAGCCCTGACTGGTTCTGTGAATAGAGCTCTTCATGTGCGCCTTGTAGCACCTTTCTACTGGAGGGTTGAAAATGTTATGAAGAAAAAGGAACTTGATATCGAGGCCGCTGAAGAATTTGTTGTTGACACAGATGAAAAAAGACATAATCTTATAATTAATTTCCTTGATAAAAAACCTATAACTCTTGATTATCTCTTTGATGTTACTATGAACAGGAGTTCTTTTACGGTGGAGCAGATTGCTGAAACTCTTTGTGTGCTGTATAAAAAGAAACTGGAATCTGTATCGACCGGTGGCTTTAAGCCAAGGAAAGGCCCCCTGATGGATGCATACGGATAAAAAAAGAGGATATCTCCAGGGTATCCTCTTTTTATTACAGGTAACTTTTAGTATTCAATTGGTTTTATACATACCCTGGCGATATCCTGGATATGTTTTCTTACCCTGTTATCCAGGTTTTTCTTATACGCATCCCAGTCAGTAATATTTTGCCTTGCTACCCCTGAGTCCATGGCTGCTTTGGCCACTGCTGATGCAACCCAGGATATAAGCCTCAGGTCAAGGGGTTTGGGAATAATATAATCCCTTCCGAATTCAAGCTTATCAACATTATATGCCTTTGCAACTTCATCCGGGACGGGTTCTTTTGCCAGATTAGCCAGTGCATAGGCAGCTGCCAGCTTCATCTCTTCATTTATGTCTTTTGCCATAACATCAAGGGCCCCACGGAAAATAAAAGGGAAGCCAAGTACATTGTTTATTTGATTCGGATAGTCAGATCTGCCAGTTGCAAAAATAAGGTCATCCCTGGTTGCCATGGCATCTTCGTAAGTAATCTCCGGATAGGGATTGGCCATAGCAAAGACTATTGGATTTGGGGCCATAGTGGCAAGCATCTCCTTTTTCATCATGTCAGCAACAGACAGACCGAGGAAGATGTCAGCACCAACGCATGCTTCGGCAAGTGAGCTTATGTCCCTGTCAGTGGCAAATAAAGCCTTATATTTATTGATATCAGTTCTCTTCTTACTGATCACCCCTTTGGAGTCGACCATTACAATGTTTTCCTTCTTAATTCCAAGAGCCACATACAGCTTTGTACATGATATTGCACCGGCTCCAGCTCCGCAAACAACCAGTTTCACTTCTTCTATCTTCTTGCCGGTAATTTCCAGGGCGTTCAGAAGGCCTGCTCCTGATATAATTGCAGTGCCATGCTGATCATCATGAAATACAGGTATGTCAAGATCTCTTTTCAGTCTTTCTTCAATCTCAAAACACTCAGGTGCTTTGATATCCTCAAGATTAATACCTCCAAAGGTAGGAGATATCTTGGTACAGAACTCGACCATTTTGTCGACATCCTTCTCATCAACCTCAATGTCAAAAACATCGACGTCACCAAACACTTTGAAGAGTAATCCTTTGCCTTCCATTACAGGTTTACCGGCCAGGGCACCGATATCACCCAGGCCAAGAACGGCTGTACCATTTGATATTACTGCAACCAGATTTGCCCTGGCTGTATACTGGTAAGCATCAAGGGGATTTTTTTCTATTTCTTTACATGGGAAGGCAACTCCCGGGGTATAGGCCAGGCTCAGGTCAAACTGGGTACTGAAAGGTTTTGTTGGAATTACTTCCACCTTTCCTTTCCGCCCTGTACTGTGATATTTAAGGGCATGTTCTAATGTAACTTTTGGCATAGTTAGGATTTATTAAATTATATACTATGGTTAATTATAAAATCTTTTGTCTGTTCATGCCTGTCTATGTGTATATATAAGATATCATCATTATATTTATTGAGTATGCTGGTTCTCCTGAGTACTTTCTTAACCGGTACGTATGAACTGTATCCTTCTTTTAATAATATATCGTTAATCAATTGGCGGTTTTTTTGTTCCAGTTCAATTTGTATGACAGGCCTGTCGCGCTTAATTATTTCAATAAACCCGGGAATAACCCTGTTTTCGTATCCCTCAATGTCACATTTAATATAGTCAACCTTATCGAGGTTCCCGAAAAGTGTTAATGGCGTTTTCACCTCGACGCTTAAACCGGTATCATCATCTTCCTCCTCTTGTGTAATTATACGGGTGAGTCCATGCCTGTATGGCTGATCACCGGGTATACCCATATATTCAACCGATTCCTTATCACCCAGAGCATATGGAAGAATTATTATGTTTGAGATTCCTTTCAGGTTTTTCTTCAGTATCTCACGGTATAAAGGCACTGGCTCTACAGCCCATACAATTCCTTCACTTCCAGTTGCCTTGGCAAAGATCCTGGTATAATACCCCAGGTTCGCTCCAATGTCAATGATCGTATCCCCCTTTCTGATCAGCTTTGAAACAAAATAGTGCATTTTGAATTTCTTCGAGATTTTAAGGAGTCCTGAAAAGTAAAGGATGAAAAAGAAAAAACTTATTATCCTGAAATAAACCCTCTGATTGAATATCAGGTATAATACTCTTTTAATGAACTTCATTAGTAATTAATAAGCAAGGATTTAAGATCAGAATAAAAGTATCCTGTTCCAGATACTAAATTACAATTTAAAATAGATACTATGAAACAATTCCACCAAATGATGTTATGTCAGATAACATGTTTTTAATGGAATATTTGAACCGAGCAGTGCGAGTATGCTGGAAGCATGTGAGTACTGCGAGCTCGCTGAAGGCATTAATGGAATAATAGATTACTGCCTGACGATATTCAGGCAGGTATCATTCCATCATTTCAAGTTTTTGCTTTTGTTTTTCAATAATACTTCATCTATTGCCTGTATAAAAAGCTCTCTCGTAGCTTCCTCTGTCTGACCTATGCCACTGAATATCTGTGGCATGTCTCCCATGGGGATGAGCAGGAACGTTGGAATGCTCCTTATACCAAATGCCGCTGCCAGTTCCCTCTCTTTTTCTGTGTTTACCTTGTAAACATAAATCTTATCCTTGTACTCCTCGGCAAGCTTGTCAAGTATCGGGCTTGAAATTTTGCAGGGCTGACACCAGTCAGCATAAAAATCAACTATAGCGGGCTTATCACCTTCGTATACCCATGATTCCTTGTTCTTTTCATAATTATAAACCCTGGCAAGGAATTCTTCTTTAGTTAGTTGTATTGACACGGTTTGTTTTTCTGAGGAAGGTATCTCTTTCCCGGACTCATCCTTTTTGTCTTTATCAGCTGCTGTGCTGGTTGAACAGGCACTTATAGTTGCTGATAAAAATACCGTGAACAGAATGTTCATAAGCTTCTTCATATTAAAAATTTTATATTGTATTCCAAGTTCAAGCAAACTGTCTATTCTCTTTTTATCGAAGCCAATAATTATCTGGCCATCAATATCTGTTTATGAAACACATATCTGATCATTTTTGTTTACCGGCTCTTTCAATGTATGTGATATAATTTATATAAGTATCCATATATTTACATATATCGTACCACAAATATAGCAGTTATTTTGGTAAAAGGTAGAAATAATTTTGGCAAACAAATACTGGATTATTGGAATAATGGGTTGATGGAATAACTCTGACCCAGTACTCGGCAACCTGCTAATCGGTTACAGGTTTTTACCTCTCTTCATTTGGTTCAGCATGATAAGAGATACTATTTGGTGATAATAATTTATTTGGATATTTTCAAGCCTGATTATTATGAAAAAGAATTTTAATGAAAAAACATTTCTCGATAGGTGTAGATATAGGAGGTAGTCATATAACCTGTGCTGCTATTGACCTGGATGAAAAAGAAATTATCAGGGACACCATTGCTGAGAGGCCGGTAGATAATAAAGGTACGGCCGGTGAAATAATTGACAGGTGGTCGGAAACACTTGCTGAAACGCTCGAAGGAGCAGGGAAGGAGTATTTTAAAGGGATTGGTTTTGCAATGCCCGGACCTTTCGATTATGTAAATGGTATATGCCTTATTAAGGGAGTACCTAAATATGAAAACCTTTACGGCACCAATGTTGGCGTAGCCATATCACAGTCCCTTGGATTACCACAGGATATCCCTGTAAGATTCATGAATGACGCTTCTTCTTTTGCTGTGGGTGAGGCCTGGGCAGGTAAAGCAGCAGATAGCAGCCGGTTAATGGCTATAACACTGGGAACCGGACTGGGATCAGCTTTTATTGCTGACAAAATACCGGTAGTGACAGGGGATATGGTTCCTGATCTCGGCTGTGTTTATCATATCAGTTTCCGAGATGGCATAGCTGATGATTATTTCAGTACACGTTGGTTTACAAAAAACTATAAAGTGATAACAGGCAGAGAAAGTAAAGGTGTCAAGGATATTGCCGAAGAATCTGAATCTGATAATCGCATAAGCAATATCTTTATTGAATTCGGGGCATCCCTCGCCGCCTTCCTTTCTCCTTACCTGATCAAATTTGGAGCCGATGTACTGGTGTTGGGTGGTAATATTTCCCGTGCTTATGATTTATTCGGCCCTGCACTGGAGGATGAAATGAAAAGGCAAAAATGCAATACAATACCACTTCTGTCTGAGCTAAAGGAAGATGCAGCCCTGTTAGGCAGTGCATATCTTCTTGATGATTCTTTCTGGAGCGCTGTAAGGGGATCACTTCAATATATGTAACAGAAAAAATAAATTACATGAGTTCAAAAATCAACTTATACAGGGTATTTCCTGTTTTGATGTCCTTTTTCGTAATGAGTTTTGTCGACCTTGTAGGCATAGGGGTCGACAGGGTTAGTTATGATATGGATCTTAGCGCTACGGTTGCACAGCTTATCCCATCAGCCGCATTCCTTTGGTTTTTCCTTCTTTCAGTACCTTTTGGTATACTTCAGTCAAGGCTGGGGAAAAGATTTATGCTAAATATAGGAATGCTTGTGACTGCAATAGGATTGCTTGTACCCTTCTTTTTCTATTCCTTTGCCATGGTACTGACAGGCTTCGCACTTCTTGGCATAGGTAATACTATTGTACAGGTATCAGCAAATCCGCTACTGGTTGATGTGGTACCGGGAAACAGGGCATCAAGTTTTTTGAGCTTTTCACAGTTTATCAAATCAATAGGATCAATGCTGGGAGCTCCACTTGCCGCTGTATTTGCCTCCTGGTTTGGCGACTGGAAAATATTGTTCCTGGTATTTGGTATTGTATCTGTCATATCAGTTTTATGGTTAGGATCAGTTAAGATTGATGAATCCGGAGCAGGTGAAATCAAAGCATCTTTCGCATCTGCTTTTAAACTGCTGGGTAATAAATTTGTATTGTTGATGGTGCTTGCAATCTTTGTGGTTGTTGGGGTTGATGTGGGTTTTAATTCCAATTCAGGTCAGTTTTTTATAAACAGTTTCGGACTGGAACAGACAGCTGCAGAATCAGGAAGGAGCATATATTTCTTCGGAAAAATGCTGGGTACCTTCGGTGGTGCATTGCTGCTTACAAGAGTGGCCTCACGCAAATTCTACATGTGGACGACAATACTGGGTATTTTGTCTTTTGTAGCGATATTCATTTTACGTTCAGAAGCAGCTGCCTGGATCTTAACCTTTTTTATCGGGCTTACCATTGCAAATATCTTCCCGCTGGTCTTTTCAATAGCTGTTGAAGAATATCCCAGCAGGAAAAATGAGATTTCAGGGCTTATGATGATGGCTATCTCAGGTGGAGCAGTAATACCCCTGTTAATGGGATGGCTTACAGATATAAGTACCAATCTTATTGGAATGGCAGTTCTTCTGGTTTGTATGTTCTTCCTCCTGGCAGCAGCTGTGTATGCAATCAGATTCCATAAGAGGAAGAGCTAAATGAAGGAAACTGTAAGAAATACTTCACAGTACCTTTTACCCCTGGAGAAGAAACAGAATAAGCCGGGTAATTATGATATATACCCGGTATTTGGTATTGAAGAGGGAAAGATTTTCAGCTCTTTGTCAGTCATGGTTTCAATGCTGCCTGACAGCGGGACTATTATTATTGATGGTTTCGCCGGAATCATGTTCGAACAAATTATTGAAGACATAAAAAGATGCTTTACAGAAGAACAAAGGCATTTGCCAGAGTTCATAAATATAGAGGATGCATTAATAAGCAATACTGAGATTGAAAATGCAATCTCAAAATTCACCGGGGGTGATGATCCGCTTTTTGGAACAAGGACTAATCTGGATATCCTGGATTTCTTCAACATGGAGGCAATTAATGAATTTAAAAAACAGGGAAGTAATGAATTCAGAATAATATATGGACCCGGAGCTTCCCTTGTCGATAGAAGTGCATTCCTGGTTTATATTGATCTCCCAAAGAACGAAGTGCAATTCAGGTCAAGTGCCGGGTTAAAGACACATATCGGAACATCTCCCGTGAATCCCAGATATGATTATAAAAGGAATTATTTCGTTGACTGGGTTGTGCTTAAAAGACATAAGGGCGCCATACTGCCTGAAATTGACCTGTTTGTTGACGGGCAAAGACCTGGAGAAATAACATTTATTAAGGGAGAAGACCTCCGTAATGCTATCAGGGACATGTCAAGGAATGTTTTCAGGGTTCGTCCCTGGTTCGAACCCGGTCCCTGGGGAGGTACATGGATGAAAGAAAAAATAAGGGGACTGAATAAAGATGTTTCAAATTATGCCTGGTCATTTGAACTCATAAGCCCTGAGAATGGGTTAATACTTGAAAGCGGAGGACTGATGCTCGAGTTTTCTTTTGACTTACTGATGATGCAGGAATCAACCAGTATCCTGGGCGATTGCCACGAGGTGTATGGGAACGAATTTCCTATACGTTTCGATTATCTGGATACATATAACGGGGGTAACCTCTCCATTCAATGCCATCCCCGTCCTCATTACATCAGGAACGAATTTGGTGAGAATTTCACCCAGGAGGAATCATATTATATAGTGGATACAAAGGATAATGCTGTAGTCTTCCTGGGCTTTAATGAGGATATTGATCCCTTACAATTCAGGAGTGAGCTTGAACGGAGCTACAATGAATCAGTTCACGTGGATATTAAAAAACATGTACAGACTCACCGGGCTTCAAAACATGACCTGTTCCTGATACCATACGGAACAATACACGGATCTGGCAGGAATAACTTGGTACTTGAGATCAGTTCCACACCTTATATTTTTACCTTTAAAATGTACGATTGGCTAAGGCCTGACCTGGACGGTAAACCCAGGTCGCTGAATATTGACAGGGGTATGGAGAACCTGTA
>Ga0114922_10001525_pt1 | contig 22116 bp, 14 predicted proteins | sample AartaG_FD_100975 | JGI IMG/M metagenome (GOLD analysis project Ga0114922, IMG submission 100975) | Deep subsurface microbial communities from Aarhus Bay to uncover new lineages of life (NeLLi) - Aarhus_00045 metaG | ecosystem: Environmental > Aquatic > Marine > Oceanic > Sediment | place... | reverse complement strand
CGCAGGCATTGAATCAATAGTCAGATCAAGGAATCGTTGAAGGCGCGAAGGTATCTCTCCCCTTTTTGAACACCTCAACGATGCGAGCGTGGCCGCGTGTTCTGGATGGTCTCCCCCGTTGCCAGCCTACCGACATTCGACTCTCGATACCCGACGAAGCCAACACTGCAGCTTCCATACTTGAAATAGTATTATACACCTCCCCCCCCTCTTTTGTCAAGTATTTTCTTCCCTGAATCATCCCATTCTTCGCAGGGTCTCGCTTGGGCTTGACTAGCATCTCGGCGGCCTCGCCTGCCAGGGATTCCGCAAATGTCTTCACCGTCGTCTAACGAGGATGTGCGTACTTGGCGATCCCGCAGAGTCCAAATCTACGACACTCAAACTCTCGGGCATGCGAATCGAACGTCAGAACTCTGCGAGACACACGAGCCCCCGCGACCACTAGGCGCGTAAGGTTTTGTAGCTCAAGCATACCTGCTCTGTAAGTTCCTCATAAATATCGAGTTATGGTGGGCCCAGCAGGATTCGAACCTGCGACCTACTGATTATGAGTCAGCCGCTCTAACCAGCTGAGCTATGGGCCCACAACCCCTTACGTCTATTTCTCGACACCCCAGTCGAGAAAGGTTTCCAGTTTTCTGCGCCTTACCGGATGACGCATCTTGCGCAACGCCTTCGCCTCGATCTGACGCACGCGCTCGCGCGTGACGTTGAACACGCTGCCCACTTCCTCGAGCGTCCGGGGATAGCCGTCGCCAAGACCGAACCGGAGCCTCAGCACCTTCTCCTCGCGTTCGGTCAGGGTTTTCAGCACGCGCTCCAACTCCTCGCGGAACACGCTGTACGCCGCCACGTTGGTCGGAGACTCGGCGCCCTTATCCTCGATGAAATCCCCGAAGCTGCTGTCTCCGTCATCGCCTATCGGTGTCTCGAGACTTATGGCTTCCTGAGCTATTTTCAGTATGCTGCGCGCCTTCTCCGGGCTCAGGTCCAACGCGCCGGCGATCTCGTCCGGCGTGGGTTCACGCCCGTACTCCTGCACAAGTCGCCGCGACACCCTTATCACCTTGTTTATCGTCTCGATCATGTGAACCGGTATACGAATCGTGCGCGCCTGGTCGGCTATCGATCGGGTGATTGCCTGCCTGATCCACCATGTCGCGTAAGTGCTGAACTTGTAACCCTTCCTGTGCTCGAACTTGTCCACGGCCTTCATCAAACCGATGTTGCCCTCCTGAATCAGGTCGAGGAACGACATGCCGCGATTGGTGTACTTCTTGGCAATGCTCACGACCAGACGCAAGTTAGCCTCTACCAGCTCCATTTTCGCCTGGGACACCTGCGCCTCTTTCAAGCGGATCTTCTCGATAAGCTCATGGATCCCCTTGACATCCGTTCTGGCGTCCGCTTCAATCGTCCTGATCCGACCCACGCACATCTGAATCCTCTTGTCCGCCTCGAGCAGCAGCGTCTTGTCAACTCCCATCCGTTCGGCAAGCGACGGTTTGCGCCGAACAGATTTTGCCTTCTCGGCAATCTTCTTCTTGTTCAGCCCCACCTCGCGTTCTGCCCGATCAACCTCGGCGTTCAGACTGAAGATACGCCGCTTGAGAGTCTTTATCTTGAACGCGACCCTGTTGATCTCTTTCATCTTGAGCGCGAGTTGCCCTATCACACCTCTCTGGTCGTCTTCAAGTTCAGCTATCGCGTTCTCGCAACGCTCGATTGTCTTTTGCGCTGCGTTGGCGCGGCGCGTTCTTTTCTGGTTCTGTCGGATCTCAACCTCAATAGCGTCCAACCGCCTCACTATTCTGCCGAGCCGACGCCCCAGTTTCCTGCGCTTCTCCTCATCATCCTCGTCGGTAACCGACGATATGTTGACCTTGCCCTTCTTCACGCGAGCAACCAGAGACTGCACCTCTCGAACCGTATAGCCCGCACCGATTATCAGATCCCGCAACTCGTTTTCCGCCGCTTCAATTCGTTTGGCTATTCGTACCTCTTCCTCTCTAGCCAGCAGCGGTACCCGTCCCATCTCGCGCAGGTACATGCGCACCGGATCATCGGACTTCGGCGCCTTGGTGCCCGGATAGCGTTCCTGGGGACGCGGGACGAGCGCTCGCGACCGCGCAGACACCCGCTCCGCCACTTGGTCGTCCTCGACAATGCTTATATCGTGATCCCCCAGAGCAATGAGTATCTCGTCGAGCTGCTCCGTCGAGAACATTTCGTCGGGCAGAATCGCGTTGACCTCCTGATAGGTAAGCCTACCGGTCTTCTTGCCTCTTCCGACAAGCTCTTTCACGTACTTGTCGCGCAATGCGTTCTTCTCGGCGTCTTCCGAGAGTTTTGTCGCAACTCTCCCACCTTTCTTGGTGGCCAGCCGACGGCCTGTCTTCTTGGTAGAACTCGTCCTCGACCCCTTCTTCGCCTTGGCTACCTTCGCTCTGCCCTTCTTGCGAGCGGTCGTTTTCTTCTTCTTGGCGGTCTTCGACGTCTTCCTCTTCACCACCTTCTTCTTTGCTCCCTTCTTCGACTTGGCCGCCTTCGCTCTGCTCTTGCGAGCGGTCGTCTTCTTCTTCTTCCTGGCGATCTTCGACGTCTTCCTCTTCACCGCCTTCTTCTTCACCACCTTCTTCTTCACCACCTTCTTCTTTGCTCCCTTCTTCGACTTGGCCGCCTTTGCCCTGCCCTTGCGAGCTGGCGCTCTCTTTTTCTTCGCAGCCTTGGGTCTACGCTTATTGGCCTTCTTCGATGCTGGCATTTGCTCTCGTCGTCTCCCCCATGTCACTGCCGAGCCTCGTATGGTTAAGGGAGCCCCCGATCAACTCGTGGGGTGCAACGCTTGCCCCATCTTTTGCCGCTTCTGCCTTGCCAATACCAGACTCACCAACTTGCCAACTCCTCCTTCTGTTTCAAAAGGCTCATGAGACCGCTCGTGTCACCAGCGCTCTCCGCAATTCGGATCTGTTTTTGCAGGTCTTCCGCCTTTCGCTGCCTCGCGCACCTTTTCACGGACGCAATCCAATCGGCGACAGCTTTCTCGTCGCTCTCCATATTCGTCTCCCTGATGAGCACACTCGCGAGCATCTCCTTAGTTTCCGGATCAGCCGAGGTGTCCATGAGAAACTGCCCGACATCCTCCATCTCCGGGGGCGCTCCGAACAGCATCTCCACGATGTTCCTCATCGGCCCCGGACTTAGATCCCGCAGATCCATGGACTGACGCGCTTCTTCCAACAGATCAGCTCGTTCAACCAGTAAGTTTAACAGATCAGATTCCACCTCGCCAAGCTTCGGTTTCGGCCGCTCCGGTTCCCTTTTACCTCTTCTCAGACCCCTGACGAACTCCGTGCGCATGGCTTTCTCGCTCATATCGAGCTTTTCAGCGAGCAGTTTCAGGTACTCGCTCCGTTTCAACTCGTTCCTGACCTTCTCAATTAGCGCAAAACCTCTCTGTGCAACCGCGGCTCTGCCTTCGACGTCGCCCCTGTCCAAATCCTGCGCGGCGATGAGAAAGTCAAGGAAATCCGTCTGTTCATCAAGAGTCTCGCGAAACTTCTCAGCGCCGTTTGACCGAATGAAGTCGTCCGGATCCTTACCCGAAGGCAGCCGAACAAGCCTCGGCACGATGTCACACGACAGGAGCACCTCGACTCCACGCAGTGCCGCATTGATGCCCGCCTCGTCAGTGTCATAAATGAGCACAACGCGCGACACGTACCGTCTCAGCAGGCGCGCCTGTTCCTCCGTCAACGCCGTACCCAACGACGCCACGACGTTGCCTACCTCGGCTCCCGCCACCGCTATAAGATCAAAATATCCCTCCACGACGTACGCCGTTCCCGGCTGGCGCATAGCCTCCTTCGCCTGATAGAGACCGTAGAGGTTCCCTCCTTTATGATATAACGGACTTTCCGGCGAATTGATGTACTTGACGTCCTCTGTATCGGACAGCGTTCTCCCGCCGAAACCCACGACCTTGCCGGATGCGTCCACGATCGGGAACATCACCCTGTCGCGGAACAGGTCATAGTATCCGTCCCCGCTCTCTCTGCGCCGCGCCAAACCGGACTGCGCCAGTATCTCGTCACTGAAACCGGCGCTTCTGGCCGCATCGTACAGTCCCGTCCACTTGTCGAACGCATATCCGAGCCCAAACCGCTCCCACAGAGTCTCGGACACCTGCCTGTCCGCCAGATACTTACGGGCGCGCTCGGACTTGCCGAGGTTGGACCTGAAATGCGCCGCAGCAAAACCGTTAAGTCTGGCTATCTCTTTTCGGATAGCACCCGCACCTGCCGGCTCCCCTTTGCGCGAGGGTAATGGCACTCCCGCTCGCTCCGCCAGAACACGGACCGCCTCCCCGAAACTCAGACCATCATGCAACATCAAGAAGCTGAATATATCGCCGCCCTTCTTGCACCCGAAACAGTGAAATATCTGTTTCGGACGATTAACGTTGAATGACGGCTTTTTCTCGTTGTGGAAAGGACACAGCGCGCGGTAGTTGTTGCCCGAACGCTTCAACTGCAAGTACTCAGAAATCAGGTCAACAATGTCGACCCGTTCACGGATTTCCGCCAAATGGTCCGTCTTCATCCCGCCCTTTACGGCCCTACATGCAGAACTGGTCCCAATAGACGCTAGGCACGGTCGAAACCAATGTCGAAGGGAGCAACATGCAACCAGGTCAAGCGAAAACTACCTTTCCAGGTCCCCCCCAGGACCACCGCAAAAAACATAACAGCGTAGAAGAGCCTCGAACGGGCCCGGTCCTGATACACCTATCCATATAAATTATACCATCAACCCGGCAGCTTGTCAAACGCTGGTCACGCGCACAGTTTGCGGACGATCTCGCACGTTATCTTCAACCCCGTCTCGAACCCTTCCACGGAAATCCGCTCGTCCACGCCGTGCACGGTATCTATCTCCTCCTGCGGAATTGCCAGCGGCATCAACCCGTAGCATGTGATTCCTTTGCGGCGCAGGAACCGCGAGTCGGTTGCTCCGGGGACCATGAAAGGCGCAACAATTGCCTTGGGATCGCTCTCGGTTATCGCCTGCTCGACGACCCTGTAAAACTCTGTGTCCAAGTCGCTTTCCGTCGATTCATGGAACTCACCTACCCGGACCTCGACCGAGCTCGTGTCGAGTATTCTTTTGATCTCGCTCGTCCAATCCTCCTTGCTCACTCGGGGGATGATGCGCGAGTCGACCTCGAGAGTGCACGTGTCCGGTATGATGTTGACTTTGCGGCCGCCGTGGATCACCGTGGGCGCGAACGTGTTGCTCAACATCGGTGCAATAAACTTGTACGGTATCTTCCTAGTTAGAAAAGCGCCAAGAACAGGTATGCCAGCGAATCTCAGACGTGATATGCATTGGTCGTACGCGGAAGCCGCGGCGATGAACCGCGAGACGGTTTTCGAGATGCGCACCCTGCTGCGGTGCCGCGACAACCTATCTACGGCATCAGCCATCTTGACTACCGCGTTGTCATCGTGCGGCATCGACGCGTGACCGGAACGGCCCCGCGCCGTCAACACCGACCAGCATACCCCCTTCTCGGCGGTAGCCACCATGTAGATCCGCCCCCGCTCCGACCGCACCGCCATTCCACCTTCGTTCAACGCGAACTCCGCGGACACCTTGTCAAAGTGGTTTTCAGCTATCCACTGTGCGCCTAACTCCCCGCCGCACTCCTCGTCAGCGAACGCCGCAAACTTGATGTCTCTCTTGAGCGGCAGATTCTGCCGTTTCGCAAGGATCATCGCCATCATTTCCATGGCGACGAGGCTTTTTGTGTCCAGTGTACCCCGACCCCAGACGTAACCATCCTTGACCTCCGCTGAGAACGGCTCGACGCTCCATTTGCCGGGGTCGGCCGGCACGACGTCCAGGTGCGCCAGAAGGAGCAACGGCCGTTTCGACCCGTCGCCCGGCATCCGCGCGAGAACGGTTGAGCGCCGTGGCGCGTTCTCCAGGACCTCGGCATCGATCCCCTCCGCCGCAAGAACGTCCCTGACGTAGTTTGCAGCGTCACGCTCGTTACCAGGAGGATTCGTAGTGTCGAACCGGATAAGCTTGCGCAGGTGTTCCAGCGCCTCCTTCTTCACCTCATCCCATCGTCCGTCATCCACGGCGGCAGTCCTTCCCTATTGCACCAAGGTTTCTACTGCGGAATCAGCCTCACCATCCGCGCCCCATAGAGCGGAAGAGTCAAGTCTATCGAGAACTGTCTCGCGCCGGGAATGACTTCCCCGGAAGACACAACAGTCAGTTCCTGGTTATCGGCACCCGCCATGAAGTTGGAGGTTGCCCCGTCAATCGCGAACATCTGCCAGCTGTACCGTGTATCGCTGTCGAGCCCCGCGAAATTCAGTCTGACCGGTGCAGCCGCGTTCTCCTTGCCGGTACCCTTCACCCACCACCATAGGATAGCGTCCAGTTCGCGACCGTTTCTGGCGGCCAGGACGTCCAGCCCTGCCTTTTCCGCTTGTGACACCGCCTTCACCCGATCGTTTCCGAGGAGGCTGAGCATTTTGAAAGCGTTGTAGACCGGTTTGGGCGTCTTTGCGTCTGAAGTGACAAGACCTGAGTACGTGCCCAATCCGGTCCAGTCCGCGCTGGCAAAGTATATCGCGCGGTCCAACCCGGCATCCTCCATAGCCTTGACGGACGCCAGAGCATAAGATGCGGCGAACGGTGCGTTGAGCCGCTCTCTTTCACGTACACCCCACGCGTAGTTCCACTCCGTGACACATAGTTCAGGTTGTATACCAATCTCCGCGGCCAGTTCCCTGACATAATCGGCCTGCTTACCGTATCGCGCGGGATCGCGGCTGAAACAGTGCCACGACACGAAATCCAGAGGAATATCTCGCTCACTGCAGTAGCGCATGAGCGCCCGAATCCATTCCGGCTGAAGACCGGCCGTTGCCGGGCCGCCGACCTTGATGGAGGAATCCGCTTGCTTCGCCGCGGTCGCAGTCGCCTCGTAGAGTTCAAGGTACTCCTGCAAAGTGCCGTTCCAGAACACTTTCGCTGTGGGCTCGTTCCAGACCTCGAGATACTGAACCTCAAACTGTCTATGCACGTTCAAGTGACTCACCGTATCTCGAACGAGATCCGCCCACTTCTCCAGACTTCGCGGCGGGGTGATATCGCCGACCCTGCGAGCAGGCACTCCGACACCTTGTACAACCTCGTCGGAGGCGCCTCTCCGCCAGAGCCACTGCGGCACCGACGTGAGGGTGATGAACGGGTGTGCCCCCAAAGAGACGACCTTCTCGAGCACGCTGTCCAGGTGTTCCCAGTCATACACACCCTCGGCCGGAAACGCCCCCGCAAAAAGCCCGCTGCCCCATAACCGCACGTGTCTCGTCTTGAGATCCTTCATCCGAGGCACGATATCCATCGTCCCTTCCCAGAGACGATTGAACTCCCCCGAGGGAGTACCGGCGTCAACCTCCACCTCCACCGGCGCCAGCCTCCTCATCTCGGCGATCAGGTCACTGGGAGCAGGCTCCTCAAACGGTTCACACCGCGTCATGTCCACGGGTTCCCGCGGGTACCTGACAGGATTCTCGATAAGCCTGAAGTTGCCCAGAGCGGAAAACTGGAGCTCCGAGATCAGCACCACCAAGACCCGGCTGTCCTCCAAGCTGTCTTTGGACAGGTATACGCCCAGGGGCTCGCCTTTCCATCCAGACGCCACGAGTTTGGTGTCCACCACCACCGTCTGCGGCATGCCCTTCAGCTCGTACCCGGGCGTTTCGAGCTCAAGAATGTATCGTCTGGCGATGTCCAACCCGCTTATCTCGAACGCGATTCTGTCTCCGGAAAACCATACCTTCTCGTCAGGATACATACCGCCGGCCACCAACCGGTAATCGAATCCCGTGGCCAGCGCTTCCACGCGGTCGGCAGTCTCCCCGCCGGCACACCCTATCGATATAGAGGTGCGTTGCCTTATCGTTGCCCTATCGACCTTCTGCTGCCTGCCTGCGCAACCGCAAGAGATCCCCAAAACCAAGGCAACTACCGCGACAATTCCTCTTCTTATCATAGTGCTAAAGGACGCCAAGCAGGGTCGGCGTTTCCCAAACGACGAGATAGCCACGCGTACCATTTCAGCAAATAATTGTAGATCACCGACGTGCACGGCTCGTTCGACTCTGGACCACACGGACCAGCATTGCCAGACCGAATTATATCACCATTCTTACAACAAACGCAGAAAAAAACTGTCAGCGGGACAGTTGTCTTGTGACAGGACCGCCACGGCGCGATGAAGACGTCGACTCTCAGCTGCAAACTTGATCCGCCAATGTTCCCGATGCCGTGAAATTGTTGAGACCGACAAAGAAGGCATATCCAGCTCGCGAGCACCGTGCCAAAGATACACTTCTCCCGCCATTCAACTCCATGAAATGTCGAACGAGCAGCAGAAACTGCGGCGACCGTCTCCCGCAGAACGTCACCGACGACGGCTTCTACTATTGTCCTTCGCGGCACCTATCGGGCTAACCAGCGTCCGCCTTCGCGTCTGAGACCTCACGCCTCCTTAATGGTGATTGCCTCCACGGGGCAATCCTCGGCAGCCTGTCTGCATGTATCCATGGCGTCCTCAGGAACCTCGTCTCCAATCACGGAAGCCGTGTCGTTTGTGATGTCAAAGACTTCCGGACAGGTCTCGGCGCACAATCCACAACCCGTGCAGACGTCGTCGTCAATAACAGCTTTCATCCCAATACCTCCTTATACCCAAACATAACCAACGTTTCTGATGCGAGCCATAATGTACCCGATATCACCGACAATTGTCAACTCACGGTGTACACTCCGTGCAATCCCCCGTGTACTCCGGTCCAACTTCGAAAAACGGTTGAGCGTTGAGGACGGACCCCTCCGGACCAGTCGCTCGCTTTCGCGGCGCGTGATTTCCGAGCCACCCCGTATGAAGTGTTTGTCCGGCTCTGGCGCCATACCTGTACACGGTAATCCCCTTGCATTTCAACTCGTGCGACAGCAGGTAGGCGTCGCGTACGTCCCTCAGGGTGGCGTTATGGGGCAGATTGACCGTCTTCGACACCCCGTTGTCCGTATACTTCTGAAACGCCGCCTGCATCCTAACATGCCACCCGGGCGATATGTCAAGAGCCGTCACAAAGGTCCGTCGCACATCCGCCGGAATGCCCGTCACGTCGCGAACAGACCCGGTTCGCGCTATATCAGTCATGAGACCGCTTGTGTAGAACCCTCTGTCGCGCGCGGTCTGCTCGAAAAGCGCGTTCTGCTCGAGCAACCGCGTCCCCTCTGCTACGTTTCGGAAATACGATAGCGCGAATACCGGTTCTATGCCGCTCGATACGCCCGCGATCAGCCCTATGGTTCCGGTAGGCGCGACGCTCGTCACCGTGGCGTTGCGCAGGCAGTCGCATCCTTTCTGCCGCCACACGCTGCGCTCGAAGTTGGGGAACGAACCCCGTTCGCGCGCAAGATCCGCCGACGCGCCGCGCGCCGTGTCGGTCACAGACTGCATGAGCCGTTCCGCGGCATCAACGGCCTCCTCGCTGTCGTAAGGTACTTCCATCTTGATGAGCATTTCAGCAAAACCCATCACCCCGAGGCCGATCTTCCTGTTGCCTTTCGTGACCTGCTCGATTTCCGGCAAAGGGGACTTCGTCGCATCAATTACATCATCGAGAAACCGGACGGCGGCGCGTATTACAGCAGCGAGTTTGTCCCAGTCAAGCTCGCCACCGTCCATCATCGCAGACAGGTTGACGGAGCCGAGGTTGCAGGACTCGTAAGGCAGGAGCGGCTGCTCACCGCAGGGATTCGTGGCCTCTATACGGCCAAGATTCGGTGTCGGGTTATGCCGGTTCATCTCGTCAATGAATATCAGGCCCGGATCGCCGCACTTCCACGCCGTCGCAACAATCAGGTCGAATACGTCCTGCGCCCACTTAGCCTCAACCTCCTTACCGGTACGGGGATTTCGCAGAGAGTACTGCTTTCCTTCTGCAAGCGCGTGCATGAACTCGTCAGTGACCGCCACGCGCAAATTGAAGTTTCTGAACAGGTCGGTGCGCGACTTCACCGTTATGAACTCGAGCACGTCCGGATGGCAGACGCTCAGCACGCCCATATTGGCTCCGCGCCGCCGCCCTCCCTGTTTCACCACATCGGTGGCCGTATCGAATATCTGCATGAACGACACCGGTCCTGAGGCTATGCCGCCGGTGGACTTGACCACGTCGTTCTTTGGCCTGAGACGCGAGAAGCTGAACCCCGTACCGCCGCCCGACTGGTGGATCAGAGCCATGTTCTTGACAGTCTCGAATATATCCACCATAGAGTCTTCCACCGGCAGCACAAAACACGCCGACAACTGACCGATCGAGGTGCCCGCGTTCATCAGTGTCGGGGAGTTCGGAAGGAACTCGAGCTTCGACATCATACCGTAGAACTCTTTCTCCCACCTCAGCGCGTCCGACTCGGTTCCGTACGCAAGCTCTGCCGAAGCTACCGCCTTCGCCACTCTGCTGAACATACCGCGCGGCGTCTCGACAATATCGCCCGATTCGTCCCTCGCGAGGTACCGTCGTTCAAGCACGTGGATAGCGTTGATGGGAAGTTTCAGGTCGTCGCGCACTCCAAGGGCGACCTTGGACTCGCGCGCGTCCGCCCGGCGTTGCCGGTAAATGATGTACGCCCTGGCCGCGTCAGTATGGCCCGTCGAGGCAAGAACTTCCTCGACGATGTCCTGCATCGCCTCGACCGTAGGTGTTTTTCCTGAAAACCTCTGCGAGGCGGAACGGACGGCTTGCTCGGCAAGCGACGCGACCGAGGAGAGCGCTTCGTCACCCACCGCATCCATCGCGCGACGGATGGCTTTCTCCACTTTCTCGACGCGGAACTCCTCGACGGAGCCGTCGCGCTTCCGTATGCTGGCAATGCCTTGCCCGCGCGATTTCATGCTCACTCTTCCCGCGCGATGTTGCGGAAGGGATACCGGTCCTAGGCGTCGTCTTTGTCGCTGACCAGTTTCCTACCGGCCTCGTACGCATCACTCATTGCGGTAGGATGATCGAGTATCGCACCTTTCGCGTCAACGCGCCTGAAGGTTAAATCGGCCGCGTACTCCATCTCTATAACGTCGAAGAAGTACTTTATAGTGAGTTGAGCGCACTTGAACAGCTTCTCGCCGCGCGTGCCGCCGACTGAGATGAACAAACCTTTGCGCAGCGGCACCCTATCCGGCGGGACAACGTCTTCCTTTCTTACATATTTCTTGATCCAGAGAGCCTGACACCGGTCAACGAGGGCTTTTGCCTGCGCGCACAGACCCATGAAGAATATCGGCGATGCGAACGCCAATCTGTCGCACTCGATCAGCTTTGCGTATATCGTCTGCATATCGTCCTGCAGGACGCACCCACCGGCTTCGACGCAGCTCTCGCACTCGTTACATGGCGCTACTTTCAGGTCGTTCAGAACGATCTTATCGACCGACCCGCCGGCATCCCGCGCGCCGCGCAGCACCTCGTCCAGCAAGAGTTCAGTGTTGCCCTGCCTTCTTGGACTTGTTGATATTCCGAGGACCTTCATAGCTAATACTTTCCGACCAATCCGACGTTCCAGCGCGGTCCGGCTCCGTTGCCCCACCCGCGTCGTGGATGTTAACGAAAAACCGCACTCCTGTCAACCTAAATCCCGATCCGCAACCGCTCCGTCAGGCGCCCGCACGATTCCCCGACGAGGCAACGATGCCGGTTGACAACTATCGCGCCGCGCACGTATACTCTCAGCATGGGGAAGTTCGCTCCAGAATCACTCGGATAGACGGGTCGGTACCCGTTGCCAGCGAAACACTTGCTTTCTCCTGGGGGGGGTCCGGCGACGGAATGGCAATCTCGTGCCGGTGACGCACGAGAAGTTCTGTTGAAAGGAGCGGTTCGAATGAGTGACAAACTGGTCAACATGCGGGATGTTCGCTTCGTTCTCTACGAGGTGCTCGACGTGGAGAAGGTAACGCAGTGCGAGTACTTCGCGGATCACTCCAGAGAGACGTTCGAGATGGCTCTCGAAGCCGCCTACAAGCTTGCACGCGAGGTCTTCTGGCCGTGCTACCAGGAATGCGACGCAATAGGGGCTCAATTTGACAGTGAAACAAACAAGACGACCGTCCCGAAGCCCATTCACAGGATTTGGAAAGAGTGCAGAGAAGGCGGTTGGTTTGCGCCCTCAGCACCTGCAGAATACGGTGGTGAGCAGTTCCCTCTAGTGGTAGTTCTCGCGTGTACTTCCCTCTTCAACGCGGCCAACACCAGCGCCGAAATATACAAGGCGATTGCCAGGGGGTCCGGATTACTAATAGAGCATTTCGGCAGCGAGGAGCAAAAACAGAAGTACTTGATGAACCTTTACTCCGGTGAGTGGGGCGGAACCATGGCTCTCACGGAAACGCAAGCGGGAAGTGCCCTCACCGACATCAAGACCACCGCCGTTAAGGCTGACGACGGAGACCATTATCTGATTACCGGCACCAAGATTTTCATATCATCGGGCGATCACGACCTGGCTCCGAACATCATCCATCAGGTGCTCGCGAAGGTTCCGGGTGCACCTCCCGGAATCAAAGGTATCAGCCTGTTTATCGTCCCGAAATACCGCGTAAACGACGACGGTTCTGTGGGAGATTTCAACAATGTCGTAACAGGCGGGATCGAGCACAAGATGGGCCTCAAAGGGCAGGCAACCGCAACGCTGAATTTCGGCGAAAAGGGCGAGTGTCACGGGTACCTTCTGGGAGAAGAGAACAGAGGTCTGAAGTACATGTTCCTGCTAATGAACGAGGCTCGCGTGGCAACGGGCATCCAGGCTATCAGCCAGGCTTCCTGCGCGTATCAGAACGCCGTCGAGTACTCCAAAGAGCGCCTTCAGGGGCGCGACCTGATAGACAGGGACCCTACCAAACCGCAGATACCCATAATCAAACACTCCGACGTCCGACGTATGCTTCTCACTCAGAAGGCGTACGTCGAGGGCGTATTCTCGCTTCTGGGCTACACGGCACATCTGGAAGACATGATGCGCGCGGCCGGTTCGGACGAGGAACGCGAGCGGTACCACGACATCCTTGAGATCCTGACACCGGTCTGCAAGGCGTACGGTTCGGACATCGCGTTCGAGTCCATACGTATAGCCATCCAGTGCTTCGGCGGGTACGGCTACTCGGAGGAATATCCGGTCGCACAGCTCATGCGCGACTGCAAGGTCTTCTCCATCTACGAGGGTACCAACAACATCCAGGCGATGGACCTGCTCGGCCGTAAGCTCATCATCAAACAGGGCGCGTCCTTCAGAGCGGTCACCGAGGAGATCGGCAAGACTATTGAGGAAGCGCGCGGCATCGAGGCGTTGAAGGATGTGACCGATAAGGTGGACGCCGCCTTCAACGAGGTTGTCGAGACTACCACCGGGTATCTCGCCCAGATCGGCATGGGCGGCGACATAAAGCTCTATATGAGCTACGCGAGCCCGTATCTCGATATGTTCGCACAACTGCTCGTCTCGTGGCAGTTCCTCTGGCAGTCCATCGTTGCTCAGAAAGCGCTCGATGCGGGTACGTCCGAGGAAACCTTCTACAAGGGCAAACTTGCCACGGCGCGGTTCTACATCAATACCGAACTGCCGCACGCTCGCGCCACCGCGCAGATCATCAAGAGTGGCGAGCGCACCGCCTTCGATTTCGAGGAGGACTGGTTCTAGCGGTAGCACCCTACGCCGGCGTTCTCGCTCGCGCAAACGTCCTGAGAGTTGTGAGGGCCGCGCCCAATACCACGGCAACAAAGCAGGTCACCGGCGCGACGACCACCAACGTCATTACCTCGTTTGTCTTGATGGCAAACACGATGCCGACGGTACCTCCCGCAAGAATAAGGCACGAGAACAAGACACCCCACACAATAGCCCACCGCTGGCCGATACGAATCCCTTCTGCTGCAAAATGCAGGGCAAGGAACAAAGAAACAAAAGCAAGTAGCGTCAGCAAGCAGGCAGGTATCAAGAGGAGATCATTCCTCATACCGTAGTAAGCAACCGGAAGCACGACTAACAGGAGATATACCGCCAAAACATAGTGCAGGACGCGCAACAGGACCACCCCTAACAACGGACCAAAACACGGCGACGCGCGGGCAACTCTTACTCTCCAGGAATAGACGAATGTGCCAATAAGACTGTGAAGGCACACCAAACTCCAGCAAGTACCAGCCAAGAAGTAGCCGATTCTCGGCTTGACATCGTCGAAAAGGAAGGTTACGAAGGGAAAGAAAAACACGACAAACGTGGCAATTGAGGCGAAAACCGCTCGCCAACCTTTCAAGAACCCCAAGAGAATCTGGCCATAGCGTCGCCGCCTGACAAACGATAGCCCGAAAAACGCCAACCCTACACATATTGGCAGAAGAAAAACCCAACCTGCGTTCGTGAACTCTTTTGTTATCATCTCAAAACCGCGGTAATCAGTGATCTCTCCCGAGCCGCATCCCTTCACGGTAGCGAATGGGAGCAGGAAGGCCAACACTCCCAGAAGGTAGATTGCCCGCCAGACGTGGTTCCTCGTCCTCGACCAGACCTTGAGCGCTCCCGCTAATCCAGAACGGCCGGCCGGAACCGCTTCTTCCTGGACTTGCGCGACGTTGGACATGATTTTCTCTCTCCGCCAGCTCCCTCCCCAATAATCTTAACGCACCAGCCATCAAAAAGTATGACATGCCACCACACTCTTGGCAAACTCTGAACTCCTACAAACGGTCACCGAACCGGATTGGGGTCTTTGTACACGTTCGCAAATCCTACAGGTAGGCCGGGCATCTTGCCCGGCAGCGCAGGTTCGCACGGCCTCCTGATAACGGCGGGCAGGATGCCCGCCCTACCTCAGGTCGTAGCTTGAGACACGCTAAGACGAAGCCCCCGAGAGGGCTAAGGGCTCCTTGTGACGCCCCAAAAGGTCGCAGGCAAGAATGCCTGCGCCACCACGTGGCTTAGAATTGTGATTGGTGGGGCAGACATTCCTGTCTGCCAAAAGGTCTCCAATGATTTATCCCTATTCCCTATTCCCTGCCTTTCAGGGTGAGGGTACGTGCTATCGGGCGGCCTTTTCGGCGCGGAAAGACTCGAGGAACGCCGTGGCATCGTCGATCTCTTCCTTAACCGTGACGGTGGACTCGATGAAGTATACCACCGCGAGCGGTATGCCGATGCCGATTAGGCATAGAATGGTGAAAAGAAGTTTGTTGCCCACAAACTCGTGCCTGACGATCTGTGCCATTGCTCCACCCCTCCATCCTTTCGGATCCCCATTCGCGTGAACCCTGCATTGGAAGGTTCGACTCACTTCTTAATCTTTACTTTCATCTTTTCCTTCATCTTCGTGTCGGGGACGGCGACGATCACGTCGGTTTCTGACAGCCCATCGGTGACCTCCATTTCCAGGTCGCCGCGCAGGCCGATCGTGACGGGCTGATGTACAAGCTTGCCACGAACCACCTTGAAGACGTAGAACGATCGGTCCGGAGCTTGCATGACGCTAAAACGGGGTACGATTAGCGCGTCGGATTTCGAGCCGGTGATGAAACGTGCCTGAAGACGGTAGCCCACGCCGAGATCCTCGTGCGACCCGGCAAACGATACTATGACGTTCACGCGCTGCTGTTCTACCCCCAGAGAGGAGAGCTTGGTGAATCCCGCAGGCTCGATGCGATCCACCTTGCCGGGGATCCGCTCGCGACCGGCAGCGGGTTCCAGTATAACCGGCGATCCGGGCCCCAAACTCAGCGCATCCTGGGTGAGCACGTCCGCTATGACCTCGAGCTCCGCCATATTGCCCAGAAGAAGCAGCGGTTGGCCGGCGAGCAGCGCGCTGTCGCCCTCCTGGTACTTCTCGAGCACCAAACCGTCAATCGGCGCGCGTATGTCCGCCAACTGAAGGTCGTGTTCCGCACGAGCCAGCCGTGCCCGAGTCTGTTCGAGCTGATGCTCGAGCACCTCGCGCCCCAACCGTTTTCGTTCGAGCTGCCGTTCAATTGACGTAGGCCCCAGCCCGACGGCAGCGAGATTGGCCTTCGCCTGGTCACGCAGCGACTCGTACTGTTTCAGTTCGGACTGCAGCGTCTCCACGTTCAGACGTGCATCGTCCAGCGCGCTCTGCGACACGGTCTGCGTCTTCGCGAGCTTTTCCATACGTGCAAGCTCTTTCATGGCACGTTCAAGCCTCGCGTTGCTGGCGGCAATCTGTGCAATGGCGACTTTCAGCGCTTCGGCAGCGGCCTCCGCAGTAGACTTCGCCGTTGTCAAGGAGATCTCTTCGACCCTTTCGTCGTCCTGCACTGCGATACGCGCTTCAAGCTCGGCAACCGCCGCGCGCGCCTCCGCAGCACCTCGTTCGAGCGGTAGCCGGTCGAACTCCACCAGTGCCGCGCCGACTTTCACCTCGTCGCCCGGCTCGAGGTCAATGCGCGCTATACGCCCGGATACCGGCATCGTGATCGGGTACTTCTTCGCGAGCCGCGTGCGCGCGGGTTCCGCGAACGACTCCTGGATCTCACCTCTGCTTGGCGCAGTGACCTCTACCTTGGTTCCCGCACCGCCGCACCCCGCCAGCAGAGCACCAAGCACCGCCAGACAGTAGATTTCTGCCCGGGAGGACCGTATCTTAGACATACTCAGTTTCGCCATGGTTTACTCCTTGGTTTTCATCACACTCAGCCAGTCCATCTTACGAATAATCCGGTAAATAATCAACTGCGCAAAGGTTATAAAGACGAGCATTATCAACGCCGTCTGGAAGTGCCGCACCGGGTAGATCACTATGGGGAATCTGTATAGCTCCGTGTCGTACGCGCGTGCCAGCAAGTAGAGCAGCCCGACGCCGGCGACAAGGCCCAGCAACACGCCGACGCCGTTGAGCAGGTAGCTCTCGCCAGAGAAGATCCGTGTCGTATCAAGCGGCGTGTAACCAATGACGCGCAACGTGCCCACTTCGCGCCGCCGCTCGCTCAGCGATACCAGCGCCGCGTTAAGCACGCTGCCGAACGCTATCAACCCGGCAAACAACACCATTATCCCCAGCATCGTTCCCATGGTCTTGCGCATGGTCTCGTCAAGTTGGGTCAGCGCGCGGGTACGCTCGCCGATTCCCAGGACCGTCGGACGCTCCTTGAGTTTGTCAAGGAAGGGAGTTCTCGACGAGCCGCGAAACGATCTGCCCAAGATCACGTTGGCCGACCACTCCTCACCCAGCAACCGGCTCAGGTAGGAGATATCCGCGTAAGCGGACAGGCCCATAAACGTATCGACAATTCCCACGACCGGTGCGACAGTCTCCTGACGGCGCGCGATAAGAGGCCGCAGCAGCACCCGGTCGCCCGGCTGGACCTCGAGCATCTCCGCCACCTTCCTTGCGAGCACCAACCCCGTATCCGGCACGACAATAGGCTGGCCGTTCTCGTCGAGCGGCGTGTAAAGCCGGTTACCATGCGGCAGACCGATCACGCCAAGCCGTTTCCTGTACGGGCCGTTGGACAGATCGCACGCAACCAACAGTTGCGGTTCAGTGGCAGCCGTCGTCGGCAGCGAGCCTATCTCCGGTGGCCCGTTCCTCCCTTGCGGGTCGCGCAGCGACACTGTGAAATCATAGCGCGACATCCTCTCGAACTCGTAGGCGATCATGTAATCCATACAGTCCATCATGCACACCGCGCTCAGTACGAGCGCAGTGGATATCATGCTGGCCACTAAGCTGACCGTGCTGCGGAACGGGTTGCGGAATATCGCGCGCGTGATCATCTTCCACCGAAACGGCAGCAGCGCCCAGAGTCCGGGAATCTGTTCAGGCAGCACGTGCCCGCCCTTCTCCGGCGGTGGCGGCCGCATCGCCTCGGCAGGCTCCAGCTTCGCTGCCGTGCGAACACCTCTAATGGTTCCCGCGACCGCGAACAGAACACTGACCGCGACGCCCAACAATAGCACGTCCGGATACCAGCCGGGATCAGTTGACGGCAGCTTGTAGAATCGAAGGTACAGGTTGAGGTAAGGGCCCTGCATTAATTTGCCGAACACCACCCCGGCGGTCCCGCCGACCAGCCCGATGATGGCGCCGAAACCCAGGTAATGACGCAGAATCGACCCGGAGGAGTACCCCAGCGCCATCAGCGTACCGATGACAGTGCGCTGCTGCACGACTATCCGCCCCATGAGCACGTTCAGCACCAGCGCGGCTACACCACAGAAGATACTGGGCATTATCGTCGAGCTCTTTTCGAGGCCTTTGATCTCGTCGCTCAGGAACCTGACAGACGGCTGGTCGCGAGAGGGGGTCGTGTTCGTCACACCGTATACGTCGAACCTGTCCTGGATGAGAAGTAGTGTGTTATCCACAGCGATTTCGGTATCATCATGGACGAGCCCGATTATCTGGTTGTACGCGCCGTCCAGGTCACACGCCTCCTGCAGGAATCGTTCCGGCGCGTACATCACCCCGAACCGCTGCGGGTCGGGCACCATACCGCTGTCCGGAGACATCAGGTAGACGAACTCCGGCGACATCGCCGTGCCCACAACCAGCATATCGTGCTCCTTATCGAGCAGCAGCACCTTTATGCGGTGGCCGGGCCGCAGCCCGTTCGCGCTTGCGAACGCGTCGTTAAGTATGACCTCCCTGGCGTCCTCGTCGGAGAACCACGCGCCGGACCGCATCATAATATCGTTCAGGACAGGCACCGGCTCGACCGGCATCGATATCGCCGTGCCCGATATCGGGTCATCGACATTAGGCAGGTCAACGCGCACACCGAAGAACACCCGCCCGCGCACCGACCGCACGTTCGGCATACCGGCGACCTCATCCACCACCCACTCCGGCGCACGTTTCAGGTCAACGTAGAAATCCGCCAGACGATAGTCGCGGTAGTAGCGCTGTCGCGCACCGACCAGGTCGCGGTACACGGCGCGCATGGCCACGAACAGCCCGATCCCCACCATGACGATGAGCACCAGCGCCGACAACGCGCCCTTGCGATGTATCAAGTCGCGCCAAAGCTTCTTAAGCAGTACCCGGTTTACCATGAAACCTGCCCCACCGGTGTAGGCTCTCTGTTTATCTCTATTGAGTACACGCCGCCGTCGCGAATATGCGCTACGCGGTCGCCTATACCTGCAATCGCGCTGTTATGCGTGACCAGCACGACTGTCTTTCGCAGTTTACGGTTGAGATCGAGCAGCATACCGAGCAACCGACGGCTCGTCTCGAGGTCCACGGCGCCGGTCGGTTCGTCGCACAAAAGAATGCGCGGGTTACTCGCCAGCGCGCGCGCCACAGAGACACGCTGCTGCTCGCCGCCGCTAAGCTGCGACGGGAAGTGGTCCGCACGATCCTCCAGACCGACCATACGAAGCGCTTCCAGCGGGTCCAGCGGATCCGCGACGACCTCGATAGCTACCTCGACGTTCTCCAGCGCGGTAAGTGACGGTATCAGGTTGTAGAATTGGAATATGAACCCGACCTGCGTCCTGCGGTACATCGTGAGCTGCCGCTCGGTGAAGTCCGAGAGGATTGTATCGAGGAACTTCACCGTACCGGACGTCGGCCGGTCCATCCCGCCGACGAGGTTGAGCAACGTGCTCTTGCCCGACCCGCTCGGCCCGACGATGATCAGGAACTCCCCGTCGTAGATATCCAGAGTCGCTTCACGCAATGCCGGTACGTCCACCTCGCCCATACGGTATATCCTGCTTGCCGACTGTACCGATACGATCACTTCCTGTGTAGCCGTTGCGATCATAATGTTTGCTCCTGAAATACCCCTCTTCGTTATCCCACGGTTTTATCGTAACTTACCGCCTGCCTTATTGCAAGCGCGTTTGTCGCGCGAGGTGGGATGTAGGGGGCAGGTCTCAGACCTGCCCGCCACTACATTACACAGGTAGGTCGGGCATCCTGCCCGACAAAACACAAAGAACGCACAGAATCAACAAGTAGGGGCGAGGTATGCCTCGCCCACTTCATTGGAGACAGGAACGCCTACGAGACTGGGAAGAGACTTCGTCAGGCCCGTTCAGGTCTCCTGCAAGTCCCTGTCAATTTGGAGTGCACTCTAGTCTGATCATAACTGGTGGCGCAGACATTCCTGTCTGTGACCCACAACCATCATTGCATCGCAATCTCACCGGGCGGGTCTGAGACCCGCCCCTACAAACACCAACACGGAGGAGCTCGCCGTGGTGAGCCGCACCGCTAGCGGAATACCGCCGGCTCCTGCTTAATGATCAGGTACAAGACAACGGGCAGAAGAAGCAATATCCACCCGCCGAAAAGAACTCCACAACCCGGTGTTTTCGCTGTCATACGGCCGCGAACCGAGAATTCACTAATCTCTTCCGGGAACCAGATAAACGCCAGTGGGAACACAAGATAAGTGACTAGGCGAAAGAGCATCTCCGGTTGGTCACTGCGGCACACAATTACGACGTACGTCCCAGCCACAACGACTGACAGAACCCGGCTCCAATTTAGCGACAGGAGCGTTATAAACAACCTGTGCCGTAACGTACGCCGCTTCTTCATAGGACAAGGCCCCATTAACCTCAAACAGGATAACACGATTAACATGATGTCGACAAGATGGCATGCAAACCTGCCCAAAAGTCTTTGGAAAGGGGTGTGGGGGAGAACCTTTCTGCCTAGAAAGGTTTCCTCCGACAACGACGTTCCCTACCCCACAACCGCCTTGAGCTGCGCGGCGAGTTGTTCAGCGGCGCCGGCGTAGTTACGTGTCTTGAATGCGCGGACGTGTTGGAGGAATGTGTAGAGCCAGTATATGGCGCGCCTGAGAGGGTATCCGTCCAGCAAAGTGTGGCGAGCCGTGTATGCGTCGAAGAAATCGCGGCCGACGGTGCTCCATATTTCCAGGTATGCCAGCTCGAACTCGGTATGGCAGTACCGTCCGTTAGGGTCGAGGTACCCGACGAGGCGGGCGGGATCGCGGTCGATCATGATGTTGGTCGCCCATACGTCGCCATGGACGAGTGTAGCCGCGCCGGGCACGTCAAGCAGCGTATCGAGCCGGTCGATTATCGAGCGGATGGTCCGCATCGCGTCCGCAGATACCAGCCCGATCTTCTCGTTATCGCGGTATTCCTTCAATATGAACGTATCGCGGAAATATTCGCACCACGGCGCGTCAGTCCCGCCGGTCAACGCGTCGCCGAACTTCTCGCGCGTACATGTGTGCAGCTCGGCGACCGTCTCGCCTACGGCACGGTCGATACCCCGCCGGTCCGACCCTGACATCCACATTGACGCATCACCCATGTTATCCCCCGGCAACCGTTCCATCACCATGTAGGAGTACGGCAGCGCCGCACCGCTTATGTCGCAGTGGAGGGGTTCCGGCAGCGGGAAGCATGCAGCACGGTCGCGATAATGTTTCAGGACGTTGAACTCGCTTTCCAGTTTCTCGTCCTGCGTTTCGTGGGATACTTTGAACACCACGCAGCTATCGTCATCGCCGTAAGCGACCTCGAGCACTGTATTGACGCACCCGCCGGTAAGACGCCGTACGCCGGTGCATGGTTTGTGCTCGCCGAGCCACGATTCGAGCACCGTCTCGCACTGCGCGGGAGTGACGTTGACGATAGGGTTGATCGGCTTATCCGCCATGCTGCTCTCCGGCATTTACTGTCAGGGTGTCCGGCTATTATAGAGGAGTTGACCCGTGAAATCCAGGGGATGGTTGGGTATTCACCACGAAGAACACGAAGACGAACTCTAGACTCTAAACCCGTGACTCTACTCTCTACCCTCTACGCGCTACCCTCTGCTTTTACCGCAACAGCTATCTGCGCACGGATAGAGCTGCCCCCTATTCTCATTATGTCTCGTTTGAAAATAAGAGAGCAGCCAGGATCATTTCCATTATACAGGTTCTCGGCGAGAAAGTCCAGAACAAAATGTCGGTAGCAAGTAGAATGTACTGGGTAGTAGATAGGGGCAATCGCTTCGTCGTCCGCCGCTCCCCTCCATGGACTCTGTATACT
>Ga0114922_10001524_pt1 | contig 22129 bp, 20 predicted proteins | sample AartaG_FD_100975 | JGI IMG/M metagenome (GOLD analysis project Ga0114922, IMG submission 100975) | Deep subsurface microbial communities from Aarhus Bay to uncover new lineages of life (NeLLi) - Aarhus_00045 metaG | ecosystem: Environmental > Aquatic > Marine > Oceanic > Sediment | place... | reverse complement strand
TGTATTTGCTACATTTAATGTTGCAAATCTGTTAAACTCTTTTGATAAGTCATACTTCTTTTGTTGACCTTCAATAGTTTTGTTAAATTTTTTACCACTGTTATAAGCAACAATAGCAACACCTTCAGTAACTTCGCAAACTTTAGACTCAACAACTCTTACAAGAGTTACAGGTAAAGCAGGAACAGTTACAGTACGACTCATTCCGATTTTTTCTACAATAAATTCCATCTATAACTCCTTTCTACTCTTGGCCCATTGATCTAACTTCTACATCTACTTCAGGAGCAAGATCAAGTTTCATTAAACTATCAACTGTATCTGGCGTTGCAGAAACGATGTCGATCATTCTTGAATGAACTCTAATCTCAAATTGCTCTCTAGCATCTTTGTTAACATGTGGCGATTTTAAAACAGTATATCTTCTGAATTTAGTAGGCATTGGTATTGGCCCAATTAATTCAGCACCTGTTCTTTTAACAGCTTCAATAATTGAAGCAACAGAACGATCAAGTACTCTATGATCGTAAGCTTTTAACTTTAATCTAATTTTTTCCATTTGTGTTTTTCCTTTAAAGAACTCGTTAGAGCTAATCTAAAATTGTATTTTTGCCATCACTCTAACCTATGTATGGACGCGTATTGTAGCTTTTTATTTAATAAATGTCAAGAACTATGGTGTTTATAAGTATTTAATTCTAATTTTACTTCCTTTTAAAAAGGAATATAATATTCTAGATTTAGAATTTTTTATAATATTGAGATGAATATAAGTATATTATTGATATAAGATATTTTAAATATAAAAATTTATTTTACATAATTGATTGGATTTTAATGAAAAAAACAAAAAGTATTTCAATATTAGGTACATCATCTGATGCTGGAAAATCAACTGTCACATTTTTAATTGGAAGATTACTTCAAAACTTTGGATATAAAGTTGTACCATTTAAGGCTCAAAATGTATCAAATAATTCATATGTAGCTGATGATGGTAGTGAAATAGCTATTGCACAATATTTTCAAGCAGAGGTGATGGATGTAAAGACAAGCTATTTAAATAATCCGATTTTATTAAAAACTGGGAAAAAAAATAGTTCTCAAATAATTGTAAAAGGTAAAGCTGTTAAAGATGTAAATGTAAGAGAGTACTTTAGAGATATAGATACACTTAAACCAATTGTATATGATTCATTTAAAAATCTTCAAGAAAAAAACGATATTGTTATTGCAGAGGGTGCTGGAAGTCCAGTTGAGTTAAACCTAATGGATAAAGATCTATCAAATATATTTATAGCAGATACTTTTAATACAAAGATTATATTAGTTGCTGACATAGAGAGAAGCGGTGTATTTGCATCTATATGGGGTACATATAACCTACTTCCTAAAAAACTTCAAAAGAATGTTATTGGAGTTATTGTAAATAAATTTAGAGGAGATATGACACTTTTTGATAAAGGTGTCGAGATAATTGAAAAAGAGTTTAATCTTCCTATTATTGGTGTATTACCTTATATACCTTTAAATTTAGGATTTGAAGATAGCCAATCAATTTTAAATTACAAACAAAATCTTACTTCTAAAATAGATAAAAAAACACCTATTATTAAAGTTGCAGTTATTCAATATCCAACAATGAGTAACTATAATGATTTTGAACCACTTTTAGCAGATAAACAAATATATATAGAGTTTGTAAATCATAATAAAAATCTTGATAATTATCAATTGGTTATATTAAGTGGTAGTAAAGCAACAATAGAAGATTTAAGATGGTTAAAAAAGAGTGGACTATTTAAACAGTTAAAAATTAGAAAAAAACCTATATTTGGTGTATGTGGTGGTTATCAAATGATGTTTAACTATATAATTGATAACAATAATGTAGAGGTTACAAAAAAAACAAAAGTCAAAGCACTAGGATTTTTTAATGATAATATTAAATTTCAAAAAGAAAAGATACTAAAAAAAGATACTTTTAATATCTTTAATATAGAGGTAAAAGGTTTTGAGATGCATTGTGGTTTCTCTACAAAATATCCTCTCTTTACAAAGTCAAAAAATAAAAAAGGTTCATTTATCCATGCAATTTTTGATAATGATAATTTTAGAAACTACTTATTTAAATCTATAAATAAAAACTATAAAGGATTTAAGTATAAAAAGTATAAAAAAGATACAATACAAAAATTTATAAATAATATGGAACAACATATAGATATGACAAAAGTATTAAAAGGGATTAAATAGTGATAAAAAATATTACAAAAAATACAAATACAGATTTTTGTGAAAACTTGCGTGGTAAAAGTGCAACTTTTATGTTAGCATTAAGTAATACCTACACTGCAAATATAGATGGGATAACACAAGCAGGAATCCCTGGGATGATTCACCTTACTCCAACTTTAGATAGTGAGTTTTTATGTTCAGGAGAGGTACGAAGCTTAGATGATGTTGCAAAAACTCCAAAAGGTGTACCAACACCTGCTCTTATTACAAGAGCTATACATCTACTAAAACCATTTAAAAATATAGAGCTACTTAATCTTGGATTGGAAGTTACACCAAAGTTAGATTATTTTAAAATTCATAATTTTGATATAAAAAACTCAAACTCTATTAGAACAGGTGCTTTAATAGATGGACAAACTATATTTCAAAAAGGTATAGAATTTGGTCAAAACTATACTACAACTTCTGATTATATAATATTAGGAGAAAGTGTACCAAGTGGAACTACTACAGCAAAAGCAACTGCAATGGCTCTTGGATATGATTGTGAAAATTATTTTAGTAGTAGCTTTAAAGATGTTCCAAATGATATAAAAAGTTCAACTATAGAAGAAGCACTTAAAAATATAAACCAAAATGATGATATATTTTCAATTTTAGGAAAAGTAAGTGATAATATGTTGATATTTAATGCTGGATTTATATTAGGTTTAAATAATAAAACAAAAATAGTTTTAGCAGGTGGAACACAAATGGCTTGTGTACTTTTAGTTGTAAATAAAATATTAGAAGTTATGCAAGGTGAAATAGAAACATCAAACTTATCCCTTTGGACAACTTCATGGGTAGCAAATGATGAAAATAGTGATATAGAAAAACTTTTAGGTATGTTAAACTTTAAAGTAAATGCTTTTTATAGTGACTTTGATTTTTCATTATCAGATCATCCAGCACTTAAACTTTACGATGAAGGTGAAGCAAAAGAGGGAGTTGGAGCTGGTGGAGCATTAATTTATGCTATGTTAAATGGACTGACAAAAGAGGAGATAACAAAAAAAGTGGAAGAGTTTTTAGTTTAAAACTTTTTTACTTTATTGTATAAATAATAGCTCATCTATCTAATATTACTCATTCCCTTTTAAAATCTTTTTTATCTCTTTGTCAAAATCAGATTCTATTTTTTGTATTTTATTAAACTCTTCATATTCACTAAAAGCTTTTTGTTCTGCTTCACTTCGAGAAATTGTTCCATTGTTTTCAAGTATTTTATACTCATTAAATTCAAGAAATTTATTTACTGAACTTGATAAACTTTCCATAGTGAAAGTTGTATGATTTTTTATAATTCTTTCAAGATAATCAAAATATCCACTTATCGCACTTTCTAAGTCTTTTATATCATCAATACTAAGATAGTTTTTTGCTATTACTGTGTCTGACTTTAAAACTCTTCCGTTAGGTGAATTTTTCCAAGTATTAAGTCCCATAAATGGTTTTGTTTGATCTGCTGTAAAATAAATTATTTCTGCTGATGTTTGTCCACTTATCGCAAAATGGAATTTATTTTGTACTGTTGCATAAAAGTTTTTTGTAGTTTGTGAATTTTTATCATAGTCTACACTACACTCCGCAAATACATCTGTGATTTGCTGATATATCCTTCTTTCGCTTGTACGAATTGAACGAACTCTTTCAAGTAATTCTCTAAAATAATCTTTACCAAAATATTTACCATTTTTCATTCTCTCATCATCCATGGCAAAACCTTTGATGATATACTCTCTTAATATTTTAGTAGCCCATATTCTAAACTGAGTAGCTTTTGAAGAGTTTACACGATAACCAACTGATAAAATTGCATCTAGATTATAATATTTTACTTCTTGTGTTTGAGTTTTCCCCTCTATTGCACCGTGTGCAGTGGTATGTTCCAAAATGGAACTAACCTCTTTTTCAATTAACTCTTCACTTTCAAATATATTTTTTAAATGCTTAGTAATGGCAGGTCGTTGAACTCCAAAAAGTTCTGCTATTCTTTTTTGAGGTAGCCATAAAGTTTCATTATGTAGATATGTTTCTATTTTTATATCACTGTTTGGGGTAGTGTATAGTAAAAAATCTGTTAGTTCGTCTTTTATTGTTAAGTTATTCAATTTCTTTTGCCTTATCTTTTATATCAAGTTTAATTTTATTTTTTCTACTTTGTCATTTATAATAAATTCTCTATCGTGTAGTATTTTAATTAGTTTTTTATTATATTGATTGTTTTTTAGTAATGTTTCTGTACCATCTAAATTTGCTATTTGACTATATTCATTTGGCAGTAACTGTAATATTTCGATAAGTTCCTCATTATTAAATTTACTAATTTGTTCAATTACTAAATTTACTTTTGATTCTAAACTTTCTAAATTTTCCAACATCTTCTATATATGCAATATCTATATCACTATCGCTAGTATTAGTTTCACGTGCAAAAGAACCAAATAAGATAAAGTTTTTTAAATGGTACATACTTTTTTTTGATTTTAATATATCTATAATTTCGGCTTTTTTCATATTAAAACTCCTTTAAATCAATTATTTTATTATAACTCATTTTAGTTTAATTACAATAGTTTATATTTAATAAATAGTGACTTGTTAACTTATTCCAAAGTTTTACTTTGGAATACATATTTGGGTTTATTTGTAATGATTATTTTTTAACCTGTATCTAAAAGTTTAAAACTTGAGGACTATAGAAAGTCTCATTTTTTAATATTTTGTTAGTCTTTTAGTTTTAATATTTCTATACGTTTTGTTATTTTATTAAATAAATTTGTATATGAAACATTATGGGAATAGATTCGTATAAATGTTTTAGGGTCATATAACTCATAACCAACTAATTTACTAAACATAGCTTTATTTCCAAATATTTTATTGAATTCTTCTTTATTTTGAACTCTTTTTGATTTTTTCAATATTGTATATAAAAACTTTTTTATATCAATTTCTTGCTGGAACTGAGTTACAATCACTCTTTTGTTATTATATAATCCCCAACCTTTAACAATAACATCATATTCTAAATCTTTTTTAACTTCATTCCATACTTTAAAAAATTTAATATTCATTTTTTTTCTGTCAGGATTTAAGCTTATTAGTGTTAAAAGTAATTGGTCTAAATCACCACCAATACTTTTATAAAGTATAGAACCTGACTTGACTTTAATATTATCATATTTTAATTTACGTTTTATATCTGTATTATTCAAAACTCTAAATATTGAATCCATTGTAATATTAAATTGATTTTGTTTTTTATAACTCATTTTATTTAATTCTTTTAACATTTCTTTATTAAGTTTATCTTTATTAATATTACAAATTGCATATATTAATTCTTTATTATTTATGCCAATAGAATTATCACATTTTGCATATATTATCGTATCGTTGATATTTATTTTTAAATCACTATCTATATCACTTGAATTATAGGTTTTAATTTTCAAATCACTATCCTTATCACTAACAACATAGTCAAAATTATTTTTTAAGTCTTCATATGTAAGAGTATATTCAATTTTATTGATTGTATCACCACTTGTTGTTATAATTGAATTTATTTTATGTTTTTCTATAGGATATTTAAAAACTATATTATCAATAATTGGTACAGTATCTAAATATCTCGGGTATTCTTTTGCTTGTATATTGGGAACTTTATTATATGTACATCCACTAAAGAACAATACAAATACAATCAACAGTAAAGCTATTTTTTTCATTTTTCCTCCAAATTTAATTATAGTTATAACATATATACTTATTTTGTTATTAAATAATTATTGACTTGATAGTAACTGTGCAATATACTTATGATTATTATTCTTTGCTAGTTCAAGTGCATTTTCACCATTAATATTTTTTAATTTAATATTTGCACCATTATTAATAAGTATTTCCACTGCATTATAATGTCCATTATATGATGCATACATAATAGAAGTAAATCCTTTATTATCTTGAATATTTAAATCTACTTTTTTATTAACTAATATTTCAACACTGTTGCATTTATTTACAGAAGAGGCAACCATTAAAGATGTTATTCCATTTTTATTTTTCAAATTTAAATTTTTTAAATTTTTATTAACTAATACTTTAAAAGTCTTACAATCATTTTTAGATATTGAAACAAATATTTTATGATTATTTTCTTGATTAAACCCTTTTTTATCCCATTTTGTATTGGTATACTTGTGTATTCCTTTATTATTAAAACCATTTTTGTCAAAACCATCAGAACCATATATAATGATATCTTTTGCAATATAAAAAATTGCTCCACCTTGAATAATTTTTATTCCTGTACAACCAATAAATATAGTTGCAATTGTAAATACCATAAATAATTTAAATATTAATAATCTCAAAACTATCCTTTATTTAAATAAATCAATTAACTACTCTTGTAAATACTTCTTCTTTATAAGTAGATATCCTATTTGAGTTACCAAGGTCAAAATACATTACAGTATGAGAATATACTTTTATAAAAGTTTTTGGATCATAGAAGTTATACCCACCAATTCTAATATTGTATGATTTATTTTTATTTATTAATAATGTATTTGCAAAAGCTTTAAAAAGAAATCCTCTTTCTTTTTCATTTAACCAATCATCTAGTAAATTACCTTCTTCCGATACTTCTATTTTGGTTACTATTACATTTTTATTATTATATATACCCCATCCTTGAATATATTCATGTAGTATAGTATTCTTTAAATAATCTGTTTTAAGTATATCATTTATATTAGTTGAAGATATAATTGTACCAGATTTAACAGATTTATTTAAAGAATAAATTTTACTTTTTATATCTATTTGGTTATTAATTTCAATATTATAAAATTCTTTATCAGTAATACTTTCACCTACTACTGCACAATTATTAGTTAATAACTTTTTATTTTTTAAATCTATCATATTCCCACAACTAACCTTATAATTTGTATTTGTATCATCCATACCACTTACAGTTTTATAAGAATTTATAAAACCAGTACTCAAATTATTTTTATAATATTTTATAATTATTTTTTTAGTATTAGCATTATTAACCTTTATGGTTTTTTCAATTGTAAATTCTTTTGTTGGATATTTAAAAATAATACTATCTGTAATTGGAATCGTAGTATTATACTTAGGAAATTTATCTGACTCAATATCCGGAATATTAGTTTGATGTTGACAACCTGCAAATATATACATAATACAAATTAAACTAATACTTTTAAAAAATATTTTCATTTTTATTTCTCCAATATTGATCTAACAATACATTCTATATAATTTTAACTTAATTTATTCTATGTTTTGAGACTTTAGATAATTTATTAGTAACAATACTGTGATAAGCCTACTCTTCAATAATATCAACAATATTTTTAACAGCATCTTTATGAATCAACTCAATTAATTTTTTACTTTTTGATTCCATATTTTGTTTAACAATTTCAAACAAATCATTTTCATTTAACTCTTTTTCTCTTTTTAAATAACATAAGTCATTTTCTAGTAGATATTTAGCATTGTAGTATTGATGGTTCGCTGCTGCGTATGGGTATGGGATAAAAAGTGTTGGTATACCTAAAGCTACAAGTTCCCATAAGGTACTTGCTCCACTTCTGCTTACAGCAAAGTCTGCTTTGTCCATCTTTTCTAAAAGTTGGGTTGAGAAGTCAAAAACATCTGCATCTATATTTAACTTTTTATATTCTACTTTTATATTTTTAAAATCATTTTTTCCTGTTTGATGTATAATATTTATATTCATCTCATTTAATTTTGGTGCAACTTTTAAAGCATAATTATTTATTGCTGTTGCACCTTGGCTACCACCTAAAAATATTATTGTTTTTATATCATTTCTTACTCTTGAATATTTAAAGAACTTTTCATTTATAGGGTAGTCTTTAACTTTCGAACTTTTACTATATGAACTAAAAACCTCTTTTGCTCTTTTTGATGTAAGTTTATTTAGTCTTCCCATAACAGAATTTTGCTCATGTATATAAAAATCTTTTTTTGAAATAATTGCTGCAAAAGATGCAGGGGCTGCTGAAAAACCACCAACACTTATAATTTTAGTTACATTATTTTGTTTAAAAATCTTCAGTGATTTTAAAACTGCTTTAAAAATCATAAAAAGTGAAGTAAACTTTCCTAATAAATTTTGATTTACTACACCTCTTGTATCCATAAAATATGTTTTATATAGTTTTGGATGGTCTTGAAACCATTGTTTATCAGCACCTTTTGTTGAACCTATAAATATAACTTTATAACCTCTTTTATAAAACTCTTCTATAAATGACTTAGCAACACTTAAGTGTCCACCAGTTCCACCACCAGTTACCACAATAGTTTTAGACATTTTCTCTCTTTTCTTTTTTCTTTTGTTCCTTTGGAATATCTCTACTTATAGATAAAACTAACCCAATAGCCAAAGATGTACTAAGTAATGAACTTCCACCATAACTTAAAAATGGAACAGCAATACCTTTAATAGGGATAATTCCTGATATTCCATAAGAGTTGATTAAAAAAGCAACACTTATCATAAGCCCAACTCCTAAACTAAATAAATGATATTTTGTATTTTGTACTCTTCTACTTATTCTAAATATTCTCAATATAACCATAAAAAGAAGTGTTAAAATAAAAAATAACCCTATAAAACCAACCTCTTCAGTTATACCTGCTAAAACAAAATCTGTATGAACTTCACTTAAAAAACCAAGCTTTAAAGCACCCTCTCCTAGACCTATTCCCGAGAAACCACCATTGTGAATTGCATTTAGTGAATGACCTACTTGATATGGCTCTGGGAAATCCTTTATTCTTAGTGCATTTGAGACTACATCTGGCATAAAAGACAATACACTATCTTGTATCATACTCCACCAACTTTGGATTCTGGTTATTCTATGTGGAAATAATAAAATCAATGCTACCATTCCAGAAACTGCAATAGCAATTAAAGATGCAAATATTTTCCAACTTCTATTTGCAAACATTAACATTACAAATAAAACAACACCTAATAAAACAGTTTGTCCTAAATCTTTTTGTAAAACTGCTATTAAAAATACTGCAAGACCAAAAGTACCTAGATAAGGCAATAATAATAAAACTTCTTCCTTAAAAGGTAACTTAGATATATTTGTAAGTCTTTTGTGAAAGGAGTATGCTAGATAGTATATAAATCCAATTTTAAAAAATTCAACAGGGGATATAGATATTCCTGGTAATCTAATCCATCTTTTTGCACCACCTGATTCTGTTACCATGGAAGCAGGAAAAAACTGCATTGCTATCATAAGTATTAAAAAAAATATAAATAAAAACCATCCAGCTTTTGGAATAAGAATATCTGGTTTTATTTGGGATAATGTCCACATAATTAAAATAGCTACTATACCTGTACCTAACTGTCTAATAAAAAAATGATACTGTTCATAATCCCAGTAAACAACAGTATAAATAGACAATGAATATGAAAATATAATACTAATAATAATCAAAGAGGAACTAAGAAAAAAAAGTGTGTAATCGGGAGTGTGATTATTTGTTAATTTTTTAATCTTTTTTTGGATAAAATTCATTTTGAAAGTATATCAAAAATAGGTACGCATTTTCCTGAAAATAATAGGTAATGTTTCCTAATATTATGGAAAGAAATGTCATCAAAGCAACAACAATTACCAAGAATTAAAAAAATTTTAATACTAATAGCACTTATATTAATAGCATTTTTAATTTTAATATTTTCAATATCAAATACAATAAATAAAGATAGACACCTACCTTCCCTACAAACTACAAAAAAAGAGTTAGCAGTTAGAGGAAATATATATAGTGCTGATAACTTTAAAATAGGAACTTCAAGAAAAATATACTCAGCTTCAATAGACACTAGAAGTTTAGATGAAGATAAAAAAGAGTTATTTATTAAATTATTTTCAATTTATAGTAATATTCCAAAAGATAAAATACGAAAAAGTATAAACAAGAAAACTGGTTATACAATTATATCAAGAACTATTGACCAAAGGGTTGCGAAAGAGCTTAAATCTTTAGCATTCAAATTAAGAAGATTAAATGTTTTTAAAGCAGTTAGAATAAATGGAAGAATAAGACTTTATGGTTTAAATATCTTTGAAACTGGAGAAGAGAGACTATACCCATATAAAGATACCCTTACACCTGTAATTGGTTTTATGAAAAAACGAAACTCTAAAAGTGGAAAGCAAAGAGTAAATGGGGTAAAAGGCTTAGAGAAACAATTTAACTCAAACCTAAATAATATGCAAGATGGTATTTTAAATGGTGAAAAAGATATTTTATCTTATATATTATTTAACAAAGACTCTAGCATCATAAAAAGAAGAGATGGTGAAGATTTAAAACTAACAATACCTTTAAAACTACAAAGAAATATTGAACTTATGTTAGATAGATATAAAATCAAACTAGTAGCCCAAGAGATAATAGTCTCTGTTATGGATAGCCAAACAGGGAAAATCCTATCACTCGCTAGTTCAAATAGATATGACCCATCAAAGCTAAAGCAGTCTGATATTCCAAATCTTAATGTAAATGCTATAGAGTACAATTTTGAACCAGGTTCTGTAATAAAGCCTATCTCAATATCTCTGGCAATGGATAATAATAAAATAAAAAAAGGTGAACTTTTTTCTGCATATAACAAAGGTAGAGTAAACTCAAAAGGGGAGTATCCAAAAGGTAAATTTAAAGTTGGAAGATGGACAATTGGAGATGACCATAATTTTAAGAAAAACTACTTAACACTACAAGATATATTTATATACTCAAGTAACATTGGAACTGCAATAATTGCAAATAGATTAAGTGCTGTACAGTTTTATAATGGATACAAAGCTTTTGGTTTATCTGAAAAAACTGGTATAGATTTACCATATGAAAAAAAAGGTTTGATACATAAACTTTACCAATATAGAGCAGGTGAAGATAAAGGTAAAATAAATGTTTTTAAAACAACAGATTCATATGGACAAGGTATAACTGCAACATTTATGCAAGTTCTTAAAGCATACTCTACATTTAACAATGAAGGGAAAATTGTAACACCATACATTGTAAATAAAAAAGAGGGTATACAATCACCACAAATCATATCAGCAAAAACAGCAAATAAAATAAAAAGCCTACTTATCAAAACAGTACAAAAAGGTACAGGTACAAAAGCTAAAATAGAGGGTCTTGAAGTTGGTGGAAAAACTGGAACTGCAAATATTGTTGAAAAAGGTAAATACCAAAGAAAATATATGAGTAGTTTCTTTGGATTTGTAAATGATGATAACCATAAATACACTATAGGTGTAACTGTAAATGATCCTGTTAGTCGTGGAAAATATTGGTATTATTATTATGCATCTAACTCTGCTGTACCAGTTTTTAAAGAGATAGCAAAAATATTGGTGAAGCTTAACTATCTTGAAATTAAAAAGAGTGCTAAGTAATATCTAAGAATTAATGATAATAAGATATAATATATTAACAAAATTGAGGAAAAAATATGAATAAATTATTTGGAACAGACGGTGTTCGTGGACAAGCTGGAAAATTTCTAGATGCTATTACAGCATTAAAACTTGCACAAGCTGCTGGAATATACTTTAAAAAACATTCAAGAACAAAAAAAATATTATTAGGTAAAGATACTCGAAAAAGTGGATATATGATTGAAAATGCTTTGGTAAGTGGTTTTACATCTGTTGGTTATGATGTGATTCAGATTGGGCCTATGCCTACACCTGCAATTGCATACTTAACTGAGTCTATGAGATGTGATGCAGGGATTATGTTAAGTGCTAGTCATAACTCTTATGAGGACAATGGTGTTAAGTTTTTCAACTGTAAAGGTGATAAACTATCTGTTGATGTTGAAAAAGAGATTGAAGATATTTTTCATAATGAACAGTTACTTATGGACTCACAATGTACTCATAAAAATATTGGTAGTGCAAAAAGAATTGATGATGTTATAGGTAGATATATTGTTTCTATTAAAAGTTCATTTCCTACTGATCTATCTTTAAGTGGAATGAGAATTGTACTTGATTGTGCTAATGGAGCTGCTTACAAAGTAGCCCCTACTATTTTACAAGAATTAGATGCTGATGTTGTTGTTGTAAACGATAAACCAAATGGTTACAATATAAACGAAGGTTGTGGTGCATTACACCCTAAAGAGTTAGGAAAGCTAGTAACTCAATATAGAGCAGATATAGGTATAGCACTTGATGGCGATGCTGATAGACTTGTAGTAGTTGATGAAAATGGCGAGGTAATAGATGGAGATAAGCTTTTAGGTTCTTTAAGTGTATTTTTAAAACAACAAGGGAAACTAAAAGGTGGTTGTGTTGCTACGGTGATGAGTAACATTGCACTTGAAATATATCTAAAAGAAAATGATATAAAACTACTTAGAAGTAATGTTGGTGATAAGTATGTTTTAGAGATTATGAAAAATGAGAACTTTAACTTTGGTGGTGAACAAAGTGGTCATGTTATATTCTCAGACTATGCAAAAACAGGTGATGGACTGGCTTCCGCACTTCAAGTTTTAGCTTTAATTATCACTAGTGGAAAAAAAGCTAGTGAAGTTTTAAATCCTTTTGAACTTTCACCTCAAATATTAAAAAATATTATTGTCGAAGAGAAAACACCTCTAGATCAAATAGCAGGACTAGAAGAGTTATTAGAAAGTTTTAGACAAAAAGGTTTAAGAGACTTAATAAGATACTCAGGAACTGAAAATAAAATCAGACTTTTACTTGAAGGGAAAGATAACTCAGTTGTAGAAAACTGCATGAAGGAACTTCAAACTTTTATTAAAAATAAACTATGCTAAAAGTAGAGAATAGTGGTCATAAAATGAACTTTCCTCGAAAAAAGCTTATTTTTTCAATTGTTGCTTTTATTTTGTTATTTTCAATTGACCAATATATAAAGTTTTTATTTGTAGATGGCTTTGAAGCTAAAGGGGAGTGTATCTCTTTGGTTCTAGCTTATAACTATGGTGTTGCATTTTCTATGTTTGCTTTTTTACAAGAGTATTTAAAATTTATTCAAATTGCTATCATGGTTGGGGGTATCATATATCTTATTTTAAATAGAGATGTTTTTGACCTTTACTATATCCCTACTACCCTACTTCTTGCTGGAGGTATTAGTAATATTGTTGATAGATTTATTCATGGTGGAGTTGTAGATTATGTTTATTGGCATTGCGGGTTTGATTTTGCAATATTTAATCTTGCCGATGTTTTAATTGATATTGCAGTTGTATTAATACTAATAATTAGTTATAAAAATGATAAGAAAAAAACTAAAGAGGCTTAGTTAAGCCCTTTAATTGTTTCTACTACATTCTCTAAAGATATATCTGTTTTCTCACCAGTTTTTCTACAAACTAATTCAACCATACCCTCTTTTAATTTTTTTCCAATTATAATAGCATAAGGGAAACCAATTAGTTCAAAATCACCCATTTTAAAACCAAATCTTTCTTTTTTTCTATCATCAATTATTACTGAGATATTGTTTGATTTTAACGCTTCATATATTTTCATTCCAGCATCAAGTTCTTCTTCTTTTTTTGCATTTGAAACTATGATGTCTATCATATACGGTGCTGTCTCTTTAGTCCAGATACAACCCTTATCATCATGGCTTTGTTCAATAACAGCAGCTATTAGTCTACTTACACCTAATCCATAAGTTCCCATTTCAAATGGTTGTGTTTTTCCATTTTCATCTAAGAAGTTTGCATCAAGTGCTTTACTATATGTTGTACCTAATTGAAAAATATGACCAGCTTCTATCCCTTTTGTATAAGATAAAACACCATCACAACAACCACATTGATCACCACTTTGCACTGAAATCAGATCTTCATATTTAACATCTTCTAATATAGTTAAATCTTGACCAACAAGATGATAGTTAAGCTCATTTGCTCCACATACCATATTTGTTTCATCTTTTATTTCACTATCTATTACAAATTTTATATTTTCTGGTAAGTTTACAAATCCAACATATCCAGCAATTAAACCTGCATTTTCAATATCATCTTCTGTTGCATCAACAAGCTCTAAAGAATCAACAGCATTACATGCTTTTGTCTCCTCTAACTCATCACAACCTCTAATAAAAAATACAACAACTTCACTACTATCTTCATAAACAGCTTTTTTAATTACTGCTTTTACAGTTTGTAGAGGTTCTACATTTAAAAACTTACTTACCTCATCAATAGTAGTTAAATTTTCTGTTAAAACTTTTTTATCTTCAGAACTATCAAAAATAAATTTTCTAATATCCAATTTAACACTATTTAGATTTTGTCTTTTTGCAGCTTCTATATTTGCAGCATAGTCACAAGTATCACATACAACAATAGTATCTTCACCACAATCAGCTAATACATGAAACTCTTTACTTACCTCACCACCAATAGCCCCACTATCTGCATCTACTACTCTAAAATCTAGTCCAAGTCTAGTAAATATTTTTTTATAAATGCTTTCCATATGTCTAAATTCTCTTTGTAAATCTTCTACAGATGAATGAAAAGAATACCCATCTTTCATTAAAAATTCACGACCTCTCATAAGACCAAATCTAGGTCTAGCTTCATCTCTAAACTTTGTATTTATTTGATATAAGTTTTTTGGTAAATCTCTATAGCTAGTGATTCTATTTTTTACTAACTCAACCATTGCCTCTTCATTTGTAGGACTTAGTACAAATTTATTTGATTTTCTATCTTGTATGATAAGCATCTCTTTGCCCATTTTAGTTGCACGACCACTTTTTTCCCATAGCTCATAAGGTGTTACAAATCCAAGTTGAACTTCACTACAACCTGCATTGTCAAGTTCCTCTTTTACAATTGCTTTAATTTTATCTAAAACTATTTTTCCTAGAGGCATATAGTTATATAATCCACTACCTTGTTGGTTTATAAATCCACCTCTAACTAAATATTGGTGTGATGGAAGTGTTGCATCCGCAGGTGTCTCTTTTGTTGTTGGTATAAAACTGTTTGAAAATTTCATTTATTCTTTTGCCTTAAATTTAATTATATAATACTTATTTTACAATAATGCCGCTTTACTCTGTTTATTCACAAACTACTTTATTTCTCCCTGTTCTTTTAGCATTATATAATAGTTTATCAACTCTTTCAAAAAATGCTTTTTTTGATTCATTATTTTGATATAAACCTACACCAAAACTTGATGTTAATTTTCCTGCTATAGAGAATGAGCTATCTTCAATAATCATTCTTAATTTTTCAGCTAACATTTTTGCACCATATAAATCAGTACCAGGAAGAAGTATAACAAACTCCTCTCCGCCCCATCTTGCAAATATATCAGATCTTTGTAAATTCTTTGTTACTAAAGCAGATACAACTTTTAATACCTCATCCCCAACATGATGACCATAATTATCATTTACTAATTTAAAGTGATCTATATCCAAAATAACCATAGTTAATAGGTTGTTTTTCATTGATGCTTTCTCTATCTCTTCACTAAAAAACTTTTCAAATCTTGAACGATTAAAGATACCTGTTAAAGTATCATAAGAAGCTTCCTCTTCAAGAGAAACTGTCATTGAATATAATTCATCAACTTTATTTTTCATAGCCATATTCAATGTACTCAATTGCTCTTTAGTTTGTTCAAACTCAGTAACATCATGCCGTATTGCAATATACTCAACAATATCACCATCAATATCTAAAATAGGTACAATAGTCGAATCTACAACATATTTTCTACCATCTTTTCTCATATTTGTAATAATACCATGCCAAGGTTTTTTTAATTTTATTGTATCCCATAACTCTTTGAAAATTGCACTTGGCATATTTGGATGTCTTACTATAGAGTGTGGTTTGCCTATTAATTCTGATCTTCCGTATCCACTAGCTTCGCAAAATTTATCATTTACATAAGTTATTAATCCTTTTGTATTTGTTTTTGATAAAATATTGCTAAGGTCAACAGCTTTCTTATACTCATTTAATAAATTTGAATGATCATTAATAAAATTAGTTTCATCATTTAAAATTTGTTCATAATTAATAGATAACTCGTTAGCAATATTCAATGAAACCTTTTCTAAATCTTTTAATAATCCAAATGATAAAGTTTGCTCTTCATAAAAAACATCAGATAAAGTATTTTTTAATGCAATAAAAAGATTAAATAATTCAAATGGAAGAACATTGTGAGTACTTAGAAATTTTAGAAACTTCATTTTTATTGGACATTCAGAAATTGTTAATTCCCATTGCATTACACTTATAAAACAATCAAAAAAATCATAAAATATTGTTTTTTCTTCAGAAGAAACTGTTATTGAATGCTTAACAAAAATTGGTTCTACTTCATCACTTAAAAGCCATCTATCAATAATATTATTTCTATTTATTCTTAAAAAATATGAGAACTCTTTTAATTTACTACCATCTTTTAACATTTATTATTTACCTTTAAGTTTTTTAAATTGAATCATATTTTAATCCAAAAAGATTTTGTATCATTCCTAATACGACATCCCCTTCAGAAGAACTTGATACATCTTTTAATTTTATAGTTGGTTCATGTAAGAATTCTGTCATTACTGTTTGACATAATTTTCTTATATTTTCCTCATCTTTAGAACTAATAAAATGTTTTTTTAGTGCATTTTGTATTTTTTTATCTATTATATCTTCTGATTTTAAATGTAACTGCTTAATAATTGGCTCTACACTCAAAGTTTGTAACCATACAAAAAACTCTTGTGTCATGGAACCCACTATAGAGTAAGCCTCTTTTGCCTGTGAAGAACGAAGCTCCATATTTTCATCAACTATACATTGTAAATCATCCACACTGTATATATTAATATTTTCAATTTCCATCTCTTCAATATCTCTAGGTAGCGCTATATCAAACCAATTTCTCTCTTCATTAAACTCGGTTATCATCTCTTTTTTAATAATAGGATATGGAGCAGAAGTAGCTGTTATCATAAGTCTCATTGAGTTAAGTAAACTCTCTAACTCCTCATATGGTCTTACATCAATTTGAGAAGCTTCATATTCATTACCATTTCCATCGCTAACTATAGAATGAGCTAAAACTCTGGCTTTCTTTATATTTCTACTACAAATAATAACATCAAATCCATATTTTAAAAGGTGTCTACAAGCTAATTCACTCATCTCCCCTGCACCTATTACTAATGCTTTTACATCTTTACTATCTATGAAAAGCTGTTTTGCTTGAGCTACTGCTGTTGAAGCAACTGAAACAGAACCTGAACCTAACTGTGTTGCATTTCTAACTCTTGCAGCACATTTAAAAGCATAATGAATCACACGAGATAATTTTTGAGAAGAAAACCCTTTATCTATAGAAAATTTAAAAGCATCCTTTAGCTGTCCAGCAATTTGTGTTTCTCCTACAACTAAACTATCCAATGATGACGCTACTGTAAATATATGATGAACTGCCCCTTCATTTTCATATAAATCAGCACGATTTAAAAGTTCATCCATCTTCAAAGTTGAGTGCAAAGAAAATTCTCTAAGTGCAATTTTTCCTGCAGACTTACTACAGCAAGTACTTATAATTAACTCTATTCTATTACAAGTTGATAATAAAATTGCTTCATTTATATCATCTTCCACTAAAATTGTTTTTAAAAAAGCTTCTTTTTCAACTTCATTATTAAAGGCAAGTTTTTCCCTCGTAGCTATATCTGTATTTTTATGTGTAAAACTTACAACTAAGTATTCCAATGTTACAAACCCCTTATTTAAGCCATTTACAAAATAATTATATAAAACCTATGTTTATTAACTCTTATATTATTATTTTACTAATATTTATATACATATATTATCATTTATAATGATTAGTATCTACGTGATTATACAGTTTTATTGCTTTGATATTATTATAATAAACTTCAGCATTAAAAGTTGCAATATATTGTACAATATCTTGATAACTATACAAGGAAGATATAATGAGCATTTCAAATGACGCTATAGAAAGAATTAGAAAAAGTAATTGTTCTACGGATACAACTTTTTTTCAAGCAGTGGAAGAAGTATTAGAGAGTTTAAAACCAGTTTTGGATAGTGATTCTAAATATGAAAGATATTCTATTATTGAAAGATTAACAACTCCTGATAGAGAGTTTAAATTTAAAGTTGTTTGGATGGATGACAACCAAAATATCCAAGTAAATACAGGCTATAGAGTACAATTTAATAATGCTTTAGGACCATACAAAGGTGGATTAAGATTTCATCCAAGTGTTAATAGTGGTATATTAAAGTTTTTAGGATTTGAGCAAATATTTAAAAACTCACTTACTGGTCTTCCTATTGGTGGAGGAAAAGGTGGAAGTGATTTTAATCCAAAAGGAAAATCTGATTTTGAAGTGATGAAGTTTTGTTCTGCTTATATGACTGAATTACATAAATATATCGGACCTCGTGTAGATGTACCTGCTGGCGATATTGGAGTTGGTGCTAGAGAGATTGGATACTTATTTGGAGAGTATAAAAAAATTACATCATCTTATGAGGGTATATTAACTGGTAAACCATTTATGTTTGGTGGAAGTTTAATGAGACCAGAAGCTACAGGGTATGGATGTGTATATTTTACGGATGAAATGTTGAAATTTGCTGGTAAAGAGGGATTTAAAGATAGAGTTTGTACTGTAAGTGGTGCTGGTAATGTTGCTATTCATACTATAGAAAAACTTTATGATTTAGGAGCTAAACCCGTGACTTGTACAGATAGTAAAGGTACTATTTATGACTCAAGAGGGATTGATTTAGAATTACTAAAAGAATTAAAACTTAATAAAAGAGCTTCACTTGAAGAGTACTGTTTAAAAAATGGCGATGCAATTTATACTAAAGTTGAAGATTATCCTGAAGGTGGGCATGAGGTTTGGAATATCCCTTGTGATTGTGCATTCCCAAGTGCTACACAAAATGAATTAACAGAAGTTGATGCAAAGAACTTAATAGAAAATGGTTGTATCTCGGTGAGTGAAGGTGCTAATATGCCTTCAACTCCAGAAGCAATTCATCTTTTTAAGGAAAATGATATATTATTTGCACCAGCAAAAGCTGCAAATGCTGGTGGTGTGGCTGTTAGTGAATTTGAGATGTCACAAAATGCTGCAATGGCAAAATGGTCATACGAAACGGTAGATGAGAGATTAGAAAAAACAATGAGATCTATTTGTAAAAGAGTTCATTTAACTGCAAAAGATTACGGTGTTGATGGTAACTATGTAGATGGTGCTAATATCGCTGGATTTAAAAGAGTAGCTGATGCTATGATTGCTGAGGGGATATAACCCCTCTAGTAGTTATATCTTTTAATAGACTTTATTAAATCTTTATAAAATATATGATGTGGTGCAAAAAATATTTTTTGGTATGTTTTGTTTTTAAAGTGTGAAATAACACCAACAAAATTATAGTTGATATTTTTATTTTCATCTGTAGTAGTAACAACAACAGGTCCACCTGATGCTCCTTTAAACCCTGAACAATTACTTGCCCCATACGTATAACTATGATATATTAACTTACATTTAGGGTCATATGTTAATTTTGCACCAAACTCACCTATATCTCCTGAAAATCCTGCTAAAGAAGCAAAAGATTTTTCACTGCTTTTTTGTAATACAGTAAAACTATTTTTATTTATAATAAAAGGGTTTACATCATGTGCAGATATACCACTACTTAATATTAAAATTGCATAGTCACTATTTGTTTTTAATTTTTTTGAACTATAGTTACTATCTTTATATACTAGTGCTGTTTTTTGTATCATCTCTCCCGATGAATTTTTAATAATAAATCTTATTTCACCAGTACTCTTTTTATATGCAGTTAAACAATGTGATGCAGTAACAATTACTTTTGAATAATTTAAACTATCAATATTAATTAAACTTGCTGAACACTTTTTGTAGTTTGTTTTATATCTTTTTTTAGTTATAAACTCTAATTTAGTGGGAATAATAAGCCTACCAATTGCTTTTGTCCAAGAGGGAGACTCGTTTGTGACCATTTTTCTTGTATCATTTTTTAATGTTTTTTGATGTGCTAATACTTTTTTAATTTTTTTAATTTTTTCGTTTACTTTTGTATTTCCTAGGTTTAAAGCTTTGCTATATAACTTTAATGCTCTTTTATACTTTTTTATACGATTATAATCATTTGCTTGTTTTTCATATATTTTTGAAATCTTTGATTTTGCAACATTACTTTTTAAATCAAGTGCTTTGTTATACCAAGATAAAGCTTTATCATAATTTTTAATTCTTTCAAAATTTCCACCAAGTTTTATATAACTCATTATAAGTTTTAAGCTAGCTTTTGGATGATTATTTGAATAAGCATCTTTATAATGTTCTATTGCCTCAATATAATTTTCTTTTACATATTTAAGATTCCCCTTGTCTATAGAGGCAGATGAATAAGCAACTGTTATACTAAATAGTAAAATAAAAAAGTTCTTCAACATTTCCTGATTTTCCTGCTAGTTTACTTTGTTGTGAAATAATAAGATTCCATCCTAGTTCTTTAGTTTTAAACATAAATTGATCTCTGCACTCACGCATAGTTTTATCATCTAAAACCATCCCCTTACTATCTCTTTTAACATTACGACCAACTTCAAACTGTGGTTTATAAAGTATTATAATTTTGTTTGAACTAAGTCTATCTATATCTTCAATAATATTTAATATACTAATAAAAGAGACGTCACAAGTAACTACATCAAACTTTTTTACAGATTCAAACTCTCTTATATCAGTATTCTCTTTAACTATAATTCGTTTATCATTTTTTATACTAGGATGAAGTTGATTTGACCCAACATCTACACAAGTTACACTTTTTACATCTGAAGCTATTAGAATTTGGGTAAATCCCCCAGTTGATGAACCAATATCCAAAGCAACATTATTAGTCACTTTAATATCATTCTCTTCTAAAAAGTATTTTAATTTATACGCTGCACGGCTTACATAAAACTCATCTTGTTCTATTTTGACAGTATGATTATCTTCAACTATAAAAGAAGGTTTTACAATAATCTTATCATCTACTAATACTTTTTTAGATTTTATAAGCTCTTGTGCTTTATTTCTACTTTGAATATCGTGTTTTTTTGTTAAATATATATCTAATCTCATGTTGTCATTATAATAAAATTTTATTTAAATGCTACTCATAATTTAACTTTGATTTTGTATAATTTACTAAGTTATACGTTTAAGAGTAAATTTATCTTATTTGACTAAACTTTCGTCACATAAAAATTAAACAAAACAAGGAATTAAAATGGCAACAGTAACATTTAAAAACGACATCGTATGTAACCTAGCAGGTAATGAAATTAACACAGGTGATACAGCACCAGTAGTAACAGTTGTAAACTGTGATCCAATGCTTCAAAATGAGCAAATTGGTGGAGAAGGTAAAGTTCAATTAGTAGTAGCAGTACCATCTTTAGATACAGGTGTTTGTGATGCAGAAACTAGAAGATTTAATACAGAAGCAGCTTCTTTAGAAGGTGTTGAAGTTATCACTGTTTCTATGGATTTACCATTTGCAGCAGCTAGATGGTGTGGAGCAGCTGGAATTGAAAACTTAAAAGTTTGTTCAGATTTCAGAAACAAAGATTTTGCTAACGCTTATGGTGTTCTTTTAGCTGATGGTCCTTTAGCT
>Ga0114922_10001523_pt1 | contig 22143 bp, 19 predicted proteins | sample AartaG_FD_100975 | JGI IMG/M metagenome (GOLD analysis project Ga0114922, IMG submission 100975) | Deep subsurface microbial communities from Aarhus Bay to uncover new lineages of life (NeLLi) - Aarhus_00045 metaG | ecosystem: Environmental > Aquatic > Marine > Oceanic > Sediment | place... | reverse complement strand
GCTTCGCCGAACACCAAACGGCAATGCGCGACGTTGCTTCGATGTTCAAGGGGACGGACGCGTTTATAGCATCGGTTGAGAATTGGCTCAAAGATTGCGATAAGACTGCCGTTTTGCCTCGCAAGTTCGGCTGTGTTAAAGAGCTCATAAACCGCCGGCTGGACGAAGCGGCCGCCGAGGCATTTGTCGAGATTCTAAGAAGCGATAGATTTGCACCACATCTTTCCAGGCACAACGAGACAATCGGCGATATTGCGTCGTCATTGAATGCACTTTGGGTGCCTTCGAAGACACTGCGAGTGGTGCGAGGCGGGGACGGACGGTGGCAGGTACAGAAGGTCAGCGGCCGCTTCTGCTGGGTGCTGGAGCAAAAGACGCCCTGCCTCTACCTAAATGTGCCGGGTGGTCCGCTGAGTCCCCCAGCCGATTATCTGCTTTCGTTCGAGTATTTTGACAAGGGTGACTGGAAGATATATTTTCACTATGATTCCGACTACCCACCTGCTCTGAAGCGAGAATATCATCCGGTCGAACCTTTGCAGCTTACAAATACCCGGACGTGGAAGAATGCCTCGTTTGTTCTGACGAATTGCCGCTTTGCTTCGAGTCAGAATAATAACGCGGACATGCGTTTTGTCTCGGGAACCGGTGCCTGCATCCGAAATATTCGCTTGCAACGCAAATAGCCGCCGCATTATGGCCCGACAGATAGTAAGACTGATAAATGCTGTGTCACCGACGACCTTCTTCGGTACGTGGCTGAACAGCCTTAAACGGGAAAAACCTGTGAAAAATGAAAGGACAAGGACCTCAAATGGATGATGTACAAATCTTTACTACGCCGATTCTGGACGGCATCAAAATCAAGGAATATAAAGGTGTTGTTATCGTTCGGAATGTTCGGGCCGTAAATATTATCCGTGACTTTTTTACCTCCTTCCGCGACGTATTTGGCGGCCGGTCGGCCTCATATCAGGAAGTTATGAAGTCTATGCAGGATGACGTTATTGCTGAAGCAAAAGAAGAAGCCGGAAAACTGGGCGCAAACGCAATCGTTGGTTTCGCCTTGGACTATGACAACGTCGGCGCAAAAAACAAGTCCCTCCTGATGGCTTCTGCCAAGGGTACGGCGGTCATCATCGAATAGATGGTACTCACAGGCCAGCTCGCAAAAATGGTCTTGACTTTCAGAGCCTATGTACTAATATTTCTGTAAACTGGGCTGAGGTTTTTTGGGTTTGCGGATAAACTGCCCTCAATGGCATCAGCAAATCCTTTTTCCTCAGCCTTTTTTCGCCGAAGCCGACACTTTATGGATGATTCGGGTATTGTAAGCATTAAGAATCAAGCCGGCACGAATAAACGAAAATTAAACGGGGTATGCAAGATTGATAGAGGTCTCTATCGATGGTTAAGTTCCTAAAGTCATCTACGCCAAATATGATTACCTGCTTATCCTTGGCGATGGCGCTCGTCACCGGCTTGTCGGGCGTAGCGCCGGCCGAAAACTGGCCCGGATGGAGAGGACCACGCGGCGACGGCACCAGCCGGGAGAAAAACGTGCCGGTAACCTGGAGCGGAACTAAGAACGTCGTATGGAAAACTGCCATTCCCGGCAAAGGACACGCCTCGCCCATCGTCTGGGAGCAACACATATTCCTCGTCACGGCGCTCGAAGACAAAAAGCAGCGCCTGTTGTTGTGCCTCGAACGCGAAAACGGAAAAATACTCTGGCAGCGTATCGTACTTGAGGCTCCGACGGAAAGGCTCCATAAGCTCAACAGCTATGCCTCCTCGACACCTGTAACCGACGGAAAGAAGGTCTATGTCAGCTTTCTCGACCGCGATAAAATGTTCATTGCCGCTTATGACTTCGGGGGCGGGAAGGTGTGGGAAGTCCGCCCCGGCGTGTTCGCCAGTATGCACGGCTACAGTTCGAGTCCCATCCTCTGGAAGAACAAGGTCATCGTCAACGGCGACCACGACGGCCCGGCCTACATTGTCGCCCTGGATTGTGACACCGGACAAACCATCTGGAAAACTCCACGTCCAAACGTCACACGCAGCTACTGCACGCCGATTATCCACTATATTGACGGCCGAAACCAGATGGTGCTTTCCGGAAGCAAGTGTGTCGCCAGTTATGACCCTGATACCGGCCGACAGCACTGGATTATAGATGGCCCTACGGAGCAGTACGTTGCCTCGCTTGTGTACAACGGAGAACTGCTGTTTATGACCTGTGGCTTCCCCAAACGTTTTATGCAGTTAATTCGTCCCGATGGTCGCGGCAACGTCACAAATACCCACGTTCTCTGGCAGACAGACCGTGACTGCTCCTATGTGCCGAGTCCCGTAGCCTTCGGGCCGTATTTTCTCGTTGTCTCTGACAGCGGTGTGGCGACCTGCTTGAACGGAAAAACAGGCCGCAGGATTTGGAGGCAGCGACTCGAGGGACGGCACAGCGCCTCATTAGTAACTGCTAATGGTTTGGTCTATTTTCTCTCGGACAAAGCCGTGTGCACCGTCGTCAGGCCGGGGCCGGAATTCAAAATGGTGGCTCGAAATCAGTTAGGCGAGGCGACAGACGCCTCACCCGCAATCAGCAACGGAAAGATGTTCCTGCGAGGAATCAAACACCTCTATTGCATAGGCGCCGCTTCAAAGTAGGTTGCATAAATCATCGTAGGTTCTCGAGCATTTTCCGGCTTGCGGTCACGGTTGGGAGGCAATTTTCTTCTCCAGACTTTGTTTCCACTCGGCGCCGAGCTCTTGCACGGTGTGGCCAGTAGTCTCCTTCCACAACTCTTCGTTATACTTGCCCTGGCGAGCAGCAGCGTTCAACTTACGCACAATGTCCTTGTCGTACGTCTCGGTGACCCAGTTCAGGAAATTGCCGGTGATGCGATAGCTGCTGTCATACCGGGCCCGCGCTATGTTTCTCCTGGTCACTTCGGCACCGCGCGTCTGGGGCTCGTACAGGAACCAACGGACGTAGTCGGCGATCCCCTCCACCAGCCATCCCGGTGTTCTGGTGGTGTTGGGATTGGTGCGTCGCGCCAGGCCGTACTGTTGGACGACATGCACCAGCTCGTGCACGACCGCGCCCTTCGCTTCGCCCTGCAGTTGCCGCCTGAACCAGCCCGCTCCACATCGGATGCGTGTCCCGCTTGCCGCCGCCACACCTCGCATGTTCGGACTGAATGTTATGCTGACCCTCCTGGGGGCCTGATATCCCTCGCTGGGAAGCATCTTGACGATTTTCGGATACCATTGCTGTAGTACCGGCGCCAGCTCCTTGTGCGCCCATTCTGTCAGGTCGGGTGTTTCGGACGTATAAATGGTAATCCGATACTTTCCTTTCTCAGCCTCGAAGGTTTTTCCATACTGCTTCGTGGCCTGCGATGCTACAACCACCGGCGCGTTAGGCTTGACTACGTCGATTTCGCTGTAGAACGTATTGCCGAACGGATCGGTCCTTTCCGTACGGGAAATGTCAAACAGCAGATAGTGATACTTGCCGATTATGCCGTTGGAATCGCGGATGCTGACTCCGTACTGCCCGCCGCCTGGTCTCTCTTTCGGTCGTGTATCAATCCTCGCTACCAATTTCCACCCACACGCCCTCGGGTCGGTTCCCTTCTTTGGCTGAGGATTAAAATCGTCGGCTTTTCCACCGCTGGCATAGAGATTATAAACCTGTGGCCCGCGCGTGTTTGGATGCCACGAATACGTGTTAATCTGCTTGATATCGATTGTGCCCCGCAGGTCAACAAGAAGCCGGCCCCCTTCGGTGCCGGCGTTAAAGAAAAAATTCTCAGATGGCTGGTCTTCCTCGGTGGGAATTTTGCCGTCGCACAGTTTATCGATGGTGCCGCCGTTGCGGTCCCTCCTGCCGTCCACGATGGTAAACCTAACTTTTGTGGCCGCGTCGCTTTTGGACGGGGAGGGAACGTTCTTGAACTTGAAATCGGGCGTAGCGTATTCGTTACGGTTATGGTAGGCAAAGGTTTTGGGCTCGGCCTGCGAAGCTATTGCGAATATCAGGACAATTAAAGCTCCGATGAAAAATATTATGCGAGATTTCATACAATCCTCCATTTATTTTATCTGCGATTTCCCATATAACCTTGTATAACCTTCTTCGTCTACGCTCCCGAGCCTCTTTACTAACATACTACCAAATCTGTCCTGATAACTCAAGGTTTCCGGCTGCAACATTATGACATTTGCCCTGCCATCCTGAAGTTTACTCAAAGCCGCCTCAGAAAAACCGTCACTCCTTGTTCATTACCTCAACAACATAAATCATCGTAGGTTCTCGCGGATTTTCCGGCTTGCGGTCACGGTTGGGTGGGTCTGTTTCCTGCTGCATATAATGTATAGAGCCTCGCGGCAACAGCCCCTGATTGACAGCTCGGATATGTGGTATAGCCGAATGAGTAGCTTGAGCTTTCTGAATAGGATATTGGCCGGGCCTCATACTAAGCAACTGTTCTCTTGTGAGAATCAACTGTCCCTTTTTGGGCTTGGCATAGATATTGCCGTACGTAACTAAGATTTTTTGTCCCGTTGTGACCGAGAGTCTGGGGACAGGGGGATATTGTGGAATCGTTCCCCGGCCATGAAAATAAAAACGGTGTTTCCAGTCGGTCAGTTGAATGATTTTCCATTTCGCACCGACCGGCGTAGCAATATAAATTTGATTATGGCCGTTCTCATCAAAGCGTGTATAGCCAATATGCGGTCGTCCTTTGTTATCGACCACCAGCGTTCCACCATTTATCAACCCGCTTTTCTGCTCGATGTCCTCGACTACGTATGCGTTTTCAGGTGTGATAGGCAGTTCCGAATCACGTCCATCCCAGCCTTTCCAGGTTCGTCCACGGTCGAGGCTTTTGGCATAACAAATATCAAAATTCGTTATGACATCCGGCGTTTCCCGCCAGCACCACGCAATATGCCACGCACCTTTCTTGTCCTCTAAAATGCCTGACTTGGGTATTTTGCCCGCCGAGTCTTCTGCCACGACACCAAAAGGATAGGCGTTACAGGTTGGATTCCGGTCACGGCCATTCGTCAGAGCCGGTACGGCCTTTGTCCATTGCTGGCTCTCTTCGTCGTAATGGACTAAAATTCGCATCCCGTTTCCACTGCCGCCGTGCCGGTACAAGATGTAGATTGAGCCGTCGCCCAGTTTCAACACGCTTGGATATGTAACTCTGTTTTCATAATCACCGCTCCACTTGTGAATGGCTTCGAATGTGTGTATGTTCGCGCCGGCTCTTGTTCGATAATACCGCAAACCTGCGCAGTGCATATTGCCTGTAATGTGAAGATGGCCTTTTCTGTCCTGAAACAGTATAACCCGGTTATGTGTGTCCCATCCAACCCGTTCCGGCAGTTTAGCGAACTCCCATTCTGTTTCACCCAGTTTCCGCTTTCCCACGGTCATCTGGTGGTCGCCGTCATAGAAAGCGATATACTGGTATTTGCCGTCCGAAATCAAACATCGACCGCCGTTCACCGGATGTGAGGCCAAACCTTTTGCTACCGGAATTTTGCGTATCTCCATCTCCTCGGCGACAGGAACCGCCGAACAACCGGACAGCATACAACAGGATATAAGAACAGATACCAAACGTCGAATAAACACGATGCTCACTCCTTCAGACTATTATTTCCATATCAACTATGCTCAGCCAGCAGGTTTTCGCCTCGTTTGTGTCTAATATATCAAATTATTGTTGCCAATTATAGCAATTTACTGCGCTTTTAGGCTATCGCCAACAGGTTTGTTAATATGTTTTGTTTCTCCTCTTACAATTCGGCGGGAGGCGACCAGGTTCAATGCATCAGTTGGTAGGCATAATACGTGCTGACACCGGCAGGCCCATAGTTCGCGGACTTTTGTGGCTGAACGTAACCAGCCGTTCCCATACTGCGGGCATCCTCGTGTTGATGCTCACGCGAACTGCCTCTGAGAGATTGGTGCTGCTCATAGGCACACGTTTGACGTACTCGGCTGCAAAGTGGCCGGGAACACGGCCGTACTTATATTCGTAGGTGAATCCACCGCTAACCGTCAGCTTTACACCGGCCGGGGATGTGTTAGGCACCGAAATGTAGAACTCATCCGTGGTCAGGATAGATTCACCGGTCTTGTTGATGAGCAGTCCTGCAGCGGCGAGGCTTTCATAAAGCTGGGTGGCAGTAAGTTCGGCAGGGTCGATGAAGCAAAGCTGTGCGGAAATCAGATTCTTGTAGGGCTCGTCGCCATCCGGTTTGCGGAAATTACGCAGCCGTCCAAACGATGTCGCGATGCGGTCCATCTGGTAAGGAAAGTGTGTGCAGCCTAATATTACGGTGCTGATTGGCTCCGAGCTGCCGCTCCGGCGGTACCGTTCCACAAGGGACGTCGTATGATAGCGGACGTAATTCTCTACAGAATTAAGACGCCAGGTAACAGGAGAGTCGAGGTCTCCTAAAAATCCTTTGGTCTCGAAGCCATATTGGGCAAACAGCGCAGGGTCAATGCTCGCCGCCTTGTTACCCACTGCCGGCCCCCGGTAGTCCTCGCTTGCAGCCGCTTCGGGCGATGTAATATATGATGGGTCACCTTCGATGACACCGGCAAGCCCCAGGCATCCTTGCTGAACAACTACTGGCGGCTTGACGCCGGCTTCATCGGCGGATTTGGCAATCGCGTGCACGTAGCCACGGCTTTTGCAAGTGCCAACCGTGGCTAAGACAGCGACAGCCCCCCCTTTGTCCTCATCCGTTATGGCCCCAATAGCACCGTCCGCACCGGCTTCGACAACACCAACCACCTGGACCGGCAGGCCCCACTGATTCAGTGCACCACGTATGTCTTCCAGACCGTAGGCAGTAGCCGTGTTGCAGGCAATGACGATAGCTTTGACCGGCGGCTTATCATACTGCGGCTGTTCCGCAGTAGCACAAAGCCAGTAACTCTCACCGAGCAGAAACACGACATCCTTGATGATTAGCTCGCGCAGGAAATCAACCTTCTCCTCGGATGGGTAATTACCGTAGGGCATGTTTGCCTGATCGCCCAAGTACACGAACCGCTCGTGCTCGAAGTCGGCTCGGCCGTCCGGCCCAGCCTCGCCAGTAACGTTGTTAAAGGCATCGAGTTCCAATATAGCTGCCAGCACTGTCAGCCCGCCAATACCGGAGTCAAATACCCCAATGGGAAGCCCCTTCGTCTCGACCTCCCAGCGGTCAACCGGCACGGTAAAGACCTTTGACTCACCCCGTTTCACTAATTCCACGAGGCAAGGTGCATTTTGCTTGATGTCCTGTTCGCTTCGCTTCGTGCACGTCGTCAGCAATATCGAACCAAACACTAATACAAGCAATATGGATATGTTCTTTTTTATGGCCGTTCCTTTCTCATCACTTTGGCAAATGTTTTAGCTGCCACGCAGGTATTATGACCTGCCTGTCCGGCATTGTTAAATATACCGCACTTTTCAGGGAGTGGGAAAGCAATAGTTTCGCGGGAACGGGGAACGCCGATTTCCCGGGCAATACTGCCATCAGCTTTCAATATAAAACGTATCAGAAGCCATCAAAACGCCGACGCCTTATTGATTATTGTAGGTTTAAGTCTCAAAGTTCACACTCGCAAATCGGACGTGATATGGAATTGCCGGCTTGGCCGCGGCGATGGCCGGAAGGGGTAACATTCTTGTCTTAGGAAGCAGTCAGATGTTGATACAGGAGTTGAAAATAATTGAGGAATGTTTCAGGAAATCATTTTTTCACACGACTCTTTTTCCTTCTCACGATGCTTTTTCCAATTTTCTGTTTTTCCGACTACGCAGGGACTGATTGGTTTATATTCTCCAAAATAGTCTTCGTTTAGTATTCTGGCTGTTTCGGAAGCCGATATATCCGGGCGTGAAGACCTCAAGAGCTCACCGACTTGCTGATTAAGTACACCTTCAGGACGCTTCTCTGCTGCTTCTGCCTGCTTTTGGGCCGCTAAATATTCTCTTGTCAGTTCCGCTATATGTCGAAGGCTTTCTACGGTTGGGACCGCTATTGTATCGAAAAAATTGACACACCAATACCCAAGGTCATGATTATCCTCTACCCTGTTCTTGTCCCTTTGAATTTGTCGCATAAATTCGCTGCAGTGCAGGAAATCGTTCCGTATTACCTTCAGCGGTTCGGCAATATCAGGGATATACAAGCGGAACGTATCTACGATATCGCCAAACTGCTTTTTGTGTACCGTGTCCCTGAACAATTCCATAATGAGAAAATCTGAGAACCAGCGTGAAATCCACTTTTTGCGGAAAGCTGTCGTTGTGTCCTTAAATCTGTCCCTTTGTTGCCCAATCCACTCGTCCATAGCATTGGCAATCTGCTCCAATGATTCGGCTGCACGCCTTAATTCATTATCACGTTTTTCTTTGGGATTTTCTCTATCTTCTACAATTTTGCGCGAGAAAATCCTTCGAATTGCCAAAAGGATGATAGCAATTGCCCCTGCGCCGGTAATACTCAGCATAATAATAAGCAGTGTCTGACTCATAACGCTGTGTCCGACTCACAATCTCCTACCTAAAGTCTAAGAAATGCACCGAAGAATGCAAAGGCACCTCGGTATCAAATTTGTTAAGACCGATAAAGAGCTCCTCCTGTTTCTCAATTTATTGTGTTTTGTACACCTTCCCTCGACTTCGCTCGGGATGGTGAGGGCTTCGACTGAGCACCGCCGAATGTCCCTGTCGAACCATTTCATGGCCAAATAATCCGTTGTTCCTTGCCTGCTTTTCAAGAATGTCCCGAGCTCAATCGAGGCGTAGGTCCTGTTATCTTGTCCTAATCAATGACTTGCGTCTTGAGTCTTGCTTCTTGAGTCTGTTCCTAATCCGCGTCTAAAAAACAGACCTACTTCAAAGCGGGCGGCAAATATCAATATTGACATTTCTTCAAACGGCTGTTCTAATGCTCGCACTATGAATCGTAAAGTCGGCAAATCGCGAGCCTCGAGATTCAAAAATATCTCCATAATCGGCGATGGTGCGATGGCCACCGTGATGGCCTTGCTGCTCTGCGAAAAGAACATCAGCGTGCGGATGTGGGGCTATGACCGCCGGCAGTTGAAGCAGATAGAATCAGCCGGCGAAAACACCAAATTTCTGCCCGGCTACAAACTGCCCGTAGCCCTCGTATTTGAGCCGGATGATGAGCGCATTATGGCCGGTGCCGACCTGGTTGTCTCCGCTGTGCCCTGTCAGTTTGTACGCCGGGTTTTCAAGCGATTAAAAGACTATGTCCCCGAGGGCGTTCCCATCGTCTCGACCGCCAAGGGCATTGAGAACGATACACTGCTGCGTCCGACTCAGATACTCGCCGACGTGCTGGCGGAAAAACTCAAAACTGCCGTCCTCTCCGGCCCTACCATTGCCGATGAATTGGCCAGGCAGCTTCCCGCCACCGCCTGCGCCGCCGCAGCCGATGAGCGGTTGGCCAAAGACATCCAATGCACCTTCAATTGCTCTTGGCTCCGCGTTTATACAAATACCGACGTTGTCGGCGTCGAGCTCGCTGCCGCCTGCAAGAACACCATTGCTATCGCCGCCGGTATCATAGATGGCACAGGGGCCGGCGATAACGCAAAGGCGGCCCTTTTGTGCCGCGGACTGGCAGAGATTACTCGCCTCGGCCTCGCCTGCGGCGCAAGGCCGCAGACATTTGCAGGATTAACAGGCCTCGGCGACTTGGTTACAACCTGCATCTCGCCCAAGGGAAGAAACCGCTCGTTCGGCGAAAGGATAGGCAAAGGCCGGACCGTAGAGGCGGCCCAGCGGGCTACTGAATCGGTGATTGAGGGCATCGCAACCTGCAAATCCGTAATTGCTCTTGCCGAGCGTTTGCATGTAGAGATGCCGATTACGCAGGCCGTGTATGAGGTGTTGTTCGAGGATAAGCCCGTCCGGACCGCAATCGCCGACCTAATGACTCGCCGCCTCAAAGCCGAATAGCACGCATATTTCATACTCACTCTGATGACCAAATAAAAAAGGCTGCAAGCGCAACGCCCACAGCCCTTTGTATAAAGACTTCACCGATGTCCAGAACTAACGCTGGTCGTGCGGGACCGTAACCGTTGCGCTGCTTTCAGTAGCATTTCCGCAGTCATCAACTGCCCTGTACGTTATAGTGTAAACCCTGTCGTTGCCTTTCCCACTGCGTTCAGCCCTTAGATATATAGAGCCATCATCGCCTATTTGAATATCATCGGTTGTATGCCCGCTGCCTGTTGCTTCGTCGTATTCGTTCATCGTGATGCTTACCAGCGAAACCTCCGGCGAGTCATCGCAGATATCACTCACCGTCCAGGTGGGGGTAATCAGAACCATCTTATGATTTGCCGGCCAGAGCACCGTCGGGCTGACCGACAATGAAAATTCAGGTGGCGTAGTATCCACGACCGTTATCGTCTGCACACAGCTTGAACTGTTTCCGCACTCATCGGTGGCCGTCCATGTACGCGTCAGTGTCCCTGTATTGCCACAGCCCGCCTGCCACTGGTCACTGTGAGTAACCGTAACGGTTCCGCAGACATCGCCGGCCGTTGCCGAACCATTCGCCTCAACACTAATATCTGCCGGACATTCAAGCGTCACATTTGCAGGACAGGTGATAACCGGCAGCGTTGTGTCCACGATGGTGAACGTTGCCGAGGGTGTGGTGGCCGTGTTGCCGGACTCATCCTCGGCGGTCCAGGTTACCGTTGCTGAGCCTGTCGCACCGCATTCGTTCAGGATGCCCACAAAGTCGTTCGTAATCGTAACGTCTCCGCACTTATCGACAGCGGTTACACCGGCCAGCCAGGCATTGAGTTCAGCTACATTGTAGTTCCCATCGCACTCAACGGTTAAATCCTGCGGAATGTTCGTGAATACCGGCGGGGTCGTGTCCTGGACAATGACGGTCAGCTCGTCGATATCAGATGCCCCAGCCTTATCGACCACTTCGAGGATAATAATGTGTTCACCGAATGGGAGGTTGCAGTCTATAATCTCGCCGCTCCCAAGGAAATCTTCGATGTCAGGGTCGCAAGGATCGACTTTGTACCAATCGAAATCATTTATATCGTTATTTAAGGGGGGAATAGAATCGGCATCGCTTGAGCCGGAGCCGTCGAGGGTAACAGTCGCTCCCCAGGGAGCTTGTGCCTCAAAAGTCTGGTCCGGGCCGGCATCGGCCACTGGAATATGATTAAACTCATAAGGTCCCATATCAATACGGCCGCCAATTACGCGAGGTTTGCCATCCATATCTGTTGTCGGAAGCCCCCCTGGCGGAGTATTTGTCCCAGCGTCAATACACGGCGAATCAGGAAGCAAATGATAATTGCCTTCTACCCAGAAGGGACCGCCCGGGTGACCAGGGGGCGGAACAACCCAGTATCCCAGCCGAACGAAACGCGGGTCGGCATTTATGTTGCCTATGCCGGGCCAGCCGCCCTGAACATCGCTGTAGCTGACAGTTGCCGAACTCGTCCCATAGTTGTGTATCTGTGGCCCAGTTGGCGCGGCATTGCCCCACAGGATGCAGTTGGCCAACGTCGGGCTGCTGTAGTAGTTGAACGTCCCGCCGCCGTCCCAGCCAGCTGAGTTGCCGCTAAACGTGCAGTTGGTTACCGTCGGGCTGCTGTTGTTGTCGTTGCTCATCCCGCCGCCTCTGTTCGCCGTGTTCCCGCTGAACGTGCAGTTGGTCACCGTCGGGCTGCTGTGGTCAAAGTTGGACATCCCGCCGCCATAGGTCACTGCCGAGTTGCCTGTAAACGTGCAGTTGGTCACCGTCGGGCTGCTGTTCTCCCAGTTGCACATCCCGCCGCCGGTTTCGGCCGAGTTGCCGCTGAATATGCAGTTGGTTAGCGTCGGGCTGCTTTGCCAGTTGTCCATCCCGCCGCCAGTGTCAGCCTTGTTACCAGTGATAATGCAGTTGGTCAGCGTCGGGCTGCTCCCCCGGTTATATATCCCACCGCCGTCATATCTGGCCGAGTTTTCGCTGAACGTGCAGTTGGTCAGAGTCGGGCTGCCAGTATAATTATACATCCCGCCGCCGTTCGCATATGGAGAAGGATAATCTTGATTCGCATTACCTGCAGTAATTGTGAAGCCGTCCAGCACTGCTGTAGCGTCCGTCCCGCTGCCGGTAACTACGTGCAAGCTGTTCTCTCCGTTATTGGTAAAGCCCACGTCGTCTCCGTTGAGGTCTCCGCTCAGAATGGTCTCATACACCTCGACATCCCGTGCATCGGGGTCCGGCTCACCAGACCCGGCATAGCCGCCCTTAACAGCCACGCCATTTTTGAGCCGGAACGTCGCCGTTCGCGAGCCGGTCCCATTCGGATGGGCACTGTCCTCATCCGGCTTGTAAATGCCATGAGCTACCCGGATTTCGTCACCGGAGATGGCCGCAGTCAGCGCATCTTGCAGATACCTGTAAGGCGTCGCCCAGGTCTGGCCGTTACCGCCGACAGAGGCATCATCATCCACATAGATGACGGCTCCCGCAGCCGTACACGCCATTGCCATCAAAAATACTGCCATTAACAGGGACGTTCTCAGATTTGTTGTTCCAACCATTTTTTGTCCTCCTGAAAAAATGTGTCAATTTTTGCGACTTGCGCATCGTAAAGTTTCGCTGGTTTTATGGCAATCCGAGAGGGAGTGCTAAAAGAACCGCATTTTAGCCATCCTCCGCCCGGATAGCCTAAAATATATCAGTGTTTGTACTATACCGGCCTTTTGTCTCATTTGCAAGAAAAAAATGTTTTTTTAGCCTCCCTTATGCCGCATTTTCTGCCCCAAATCACCCAAAATCCAAATCCAGTCAACATAAGAAGTTCCGGCTCAATAATTCTCTCTTATGCTCTTATGCACTTATGCTCTTATGCACTTTTTTACCCTTGCCTTTTCCATCCCTCCATGCTAATATTATCATAAATCTGCCTATGAAAAACGACATCTGGAGAAACAGCAAAATGGCGGAAATTCTTATGTTTACGGAAATTGTGTAATGGATTTTGCGTTTGAGATAAAAAAAGCCGTAGATACTGTTTTCAGTGCTACGGCTGGTCTCGCCCGAAGGCGTAGGTGCCTGCGAATCTTTCATCTTGTTGTGAAAAACACACAAGCACGGATCAGTTACAACTAACAATAGAGTATTTAAAACAAAAAGAGCAGTCAAGAGAAATTTTGCAAATTTTTTAATATTTTTATGGGAGAAAAAATATGAAACTCCTTGGACTTGATATTGGTTCAAATTCGGTCGGTTCAGCATGGATTGATACAGAAGCAGAATCCATAAAAATGGGAGTGAGTGTTTTCCCGGCAGGCGTTGAAGAACAAACAGACAAAAGAGGTGCGCCAAAAAATCAAGCCCGCCGCTCACAAAGACAACAAAGACGCTCAATCGAAAGACGAGCAAAACTTAAAAGACGACTTCGCCAATATCTCATAAAAAAGAGCTGGATACCAACAGAGAGAAACAAACTTAAAGTATGTCAAAATCTCAATCCGTGGATTTTAAGAAAAGATGCTCTACATAGAGAATTAAATGAACTCGAATTCGGCAGAATCCTGCTGCATCTGGCACAAAGACGTGGAGCATGGTGGTTTGATGAAGAACCAGAGGAACCAGAGGAAAGAAAGAAAAAGAAAAAAGACCCGGCAGAGACACCCGGAACTGTTGAATACACTAAAAGAATAATGGAGGATAAAAAAGCCAAAACATTCGGTGAGCTCATAGCAATAGAATATGAAAAAAGAAAAACAGCAACCGGAAACAAAGATAAAAAAAGAAACGACAGAATTAGAAACAGAAATGATGCTTTTGGTGACAAAGTATCAGAGTTTGTAGCTGATAGGCATATGATACTTGTGGAATTTCGTAAAATATGGGAAACGCAAAATAGTTTCGGAGGACAACTTGCGAAGCAATTAACAGATGATTGCAAAAAAGAGATTTATAATCCCAAGAAAACGGAGACGTGGAGGTGTCAAGGAGTATTATTTAGCCAAAGGAAAGCATACTGGAATCTGGGAACACTTGGAAGATGTGATTTAGAGCCGACGGACATGAAATGTCCGAAGGCAGATATGTATGCGCAGGAGTTTTTGGTTTTGACGAGTGTTAATAATATACGTATCACTCCGCCAACAGAAGCAAGCAGAAAGTTAACAGAAGAAGAAAGAGAAAAAGTCGTAAGTGCAGTAAGAAAACAAAAAACTGCAACCGAAAGTACAATAAGAAAAGCGCTCGGCATAGACAAAGGCAAAAATAAAACACTCTACACGCTGAACACTGAAGGTGATAAATTTACAGTAAATGGTGATTGGTTTTATTCTCAAATAGTCTGCAACGTTTTCGGTGAAGATACATGGCTCTCTTTCGATGATGGCAAAAAAGACTCTGTGAACAGAGCAATTCTAAAGTTTGACCCAAAAGATGAAGCTAACGAAAACAAATTAAAGACAGGCTGTAAGGAGTGGTGGAAACTTGATGACAAACAAACTGAAAGCTTTTTATACGCCTGGAAAAAGAGACCCATGAAAGAAAGCAGGGTAAATCTTTCAAGAAAAGCAATTAAAAATCTATTACCTTACTTAAGAGAAGGCTGGAGTGTAACAGAGGCAAGGGATATGTATGCCGAAGACGCATCGAATGATGCGAACGACTTGACAAGGAGAAGATATTCAACCAGAGAAATTGTAATCAATAAGCAAATCAGGCATTTTCAGGATAAACATCCTAATCTTTTGCCTCCGGTAACAGAAGGGATCTCAAATCCGGTTGTTAGAAAAAGTATTCATGAGGTTAAAAAGCATTTGATGGAATACATCAGACAATTCGGTAATCCGCCGGATAGAGTGGTAATAGAACTTGCCAGGGAAGCGAGGCAATCTGAAAAGGTTATATCAAAAAGGATACAGAAAAACAAAGCTATTAATGCTCTTAAAAAAGAGATAAGTGAAACACATAATCTGAATGACCCTGGTACAACAAGCACACAAAGAGAAAGGGCAATTCAACGTGTTAGATTATGCAGGCAGCAAAGAGAAAATTGTGCTTATTCGGACGCAACTATAACAGATGTGATGGCTGTCGATGGAAGCGGACTTGAGGTTGATCACATCGTGCCAAGAAGTAAAGGCGGCAATAACGGGATGAATAATTTGGTTTTATGTTATGCCACAGCTAATCAGGGAAAAGGCAATAGAACACCAATTGACTGGTTAAGCAAAGAAGATTTCAGACAATTAGAACTAAGATTCAAACACTTAGAAGGCAGCAAAAAAGACAAATCTACTATAACGAAGGATAATGTTGATATGTTGGATAATGCGAAATGGAAAAATCTTCACCGAAAAACACCCAAAGAAGGTTTTACAGAAGAACAGCTTTGCTCAACTGCTTATGCGGCAACACAGACAACTGATTGGATAAACAAAGTTTTGTATGGCAGTAGAGACAGAAGTAAAAGATATGTTTTTGCTTCAAGTGGTGCTTATACCGGCATACTTAGAAGAGACTGGGGATTATTTTTTGGTGAAGACGGCGAACGTAGTGAAAAAGGAAGGAAAATAAGAGGCGACCACAGACATCATGCCGTAGATGCGGCGATCATAGCGATGTCAACGCCGCAGCATTTGCAAGAAATCAAAAAGTCGTTTATTGATTTTGAAAAACAGAATGAAAATAAGAATGTGAAACCACGGTGGAATACTGTAGAGGAGCCGTGGGAAGGATTCAGTGAACAGATTGCCGATGAATACAAAAAGCTAAAGGTCTCACATCGGGCTTACAATAAACAAATTGCCGGTTACCTGCACAAAGATACAATTTATGGTCCCGCTGTAGTTTATGAAAAGGATGAAAAAGGCGATGTAAAAATAGACCAAGATGGGAATCCTAAACTAAAAAAAGGTTTATATATTAAAAGCATTTCAACAATAGGAATAAAACAAAATCACTTGCGTATGCCTAACGGTTGGGACAAATTAAAAGAAAAATACAAAAATGCAACTACAAAATCAGAAAAAAAGACTATAAGAAAAAGAATGCTGGCCCTTGAAGATGTCCCTCCGGGAAAATCCGGTGTTATCAGAGATATAGAGTTAAGGGACAAGATACGAGATTGGCTAAAAGAGCATAATTTTTCAGATATGGCAGAAGCAAAAACATATATTAAGGAAAATAGCCTTATTATCAATGGGACACCCGTTAGAAAAGTCAGAGTTCTTTGGAAGTTGAAAGAAGTTAAAGAAATTCCAAGAAATAAATTTAACTATGAAACGGGCAAAATCGTGAAGGACGATAACTATAAATCATTGCGTGTTTACCAGACACAAAATAATCATCACATAGAAATACGTGAAAAGACAGACAAAAAAGGTGTAGTTAAATGGTCGGGCGAAGTTATTACAAACTTTGATGCTGCAAGACGGGTAAGAGCGGAAAAAAAGGCCATCGTTGACAGGAGTGAAAATAACAACGGAAAGTTTATAATGTCTCTTGCAAGAGGTGAGATGGTGCATATGAGACACCCTGTTACGAAAGAAACAAATTACTTTGTTGTATTCAAAATAGACAGCAGTAAATCAATTCACTTTACACCACACACAGATGCAAATCCTGCAAGCAGCAAGAAAGAAGGTGTAAAACTTCGTGAGGATATTCCTTTGGTGCCGGATATGTTACGGCAAAATATGATATTTTATGAAAACGGCATGCCGGAAAAAGTGAAAATTTCGCCGATTGGTGAGGTGAAGGTATTAGAGCGAGATTGAAATAGCGAAAGTGGACTCTGTAAATTGCCGATAATTAGTATCGGTTTGGCAAAGGCAGCGGAGTTCACTTATGATTAAGCGGATAATAGAGATTTCGCAGGCAAGGACGCATTTATCAATAAAATACGGCCAATTGATTATCAAGGAGGCAGGCGAACAAGTCGCAAGCATTCCCTGTGAAGATATCGGAGTTTTGTTAGTTGACCATAGAGGCACAACATATACACACTGCGTTTTCACCGAACTTTTAGGTTGCGGCGCAGCAGTTGTGCTGTGCGGTGAAAACCATCACCCATCCGGTATGCTTTTGCCTCTTGAAAGTAACACACTGCAAACTGAGCGGTTTCGCTGGCAGATAGAAGCGAAAGAGCCTGTCAAGAAAAGATTGTGGAAACAAATCGTACGCGCAAAGATTAAACATCAAGCCAAACTTCTCGGAAAAGACAGCGATGTTTACAGGTCACTAATGACATTGAGGGACAGGGTGCGCAGCGGAGACCCGGATAATATCGAGGCGCAGGCCAGCAGGAAATTCTGGCCGGCATATTTGCAGGATTTCCAATTTCGAAGAAACGTAAACGGCCCACCGCCGAATAATATGCTCAATTATGGTTATATGGTTATGCGCGCCGCTGTAGCACGTGCGTTGTGCTCGGCCGGTCTGCTGCCAAGCTTAGGCATTCATCATAGAAACCGCTATAACGCATTCTGTCTGGCTGACGATATATTGGAGCCGTTCAGAGGTTTTGTCGAAGCAAAGGTAAGGGAAATCTGCGAGAGTGAATCAGTGCCGGATGTGCTTGACCAGCAGATTAAGGCAGGACTTCTTGAAGTATTGTATGAGACGGTTGTTATAGGCGGATTCAAGGGTCCTTTGATGGTTGGCCTGCATCGGACAATGGCTTCACTTCAGAGATGTTTTGCAGGTGAGCAGAAAGAGCTGGATTTACCAACAATATGATTATTAGTGGATACAGGGCCGTGTGGATTTTTGCGATGTTCGATTTGCCGACAGATACAAAAAAAGCACGGAAAGATTATACTCATTTCAGGAAAAATCTCTTGAAAGACGGCTTTAGTATGCTACAATATTCGGTGTATGTCAGGCATTGTGCAAGCGAGGAAAACGCCGATGTCCATTACAAAAGAATTAATAATTTTTTGCCTCCTGATGGTGAAGTTCGCATTATCACCATCACCGATAAGCAATTCGGCCGTATGCAGACTTTTTGGGGGAAAATGCGAAAACCGGCCCCTCCACAACCAAAACAGCTCGAATTATTTTAAAAATTTCGCCTGCAAACCCTTAAAAACAAAGGCCTTGCAGGCGAACCATTGTAACTGATCCGTGCCTGAGTGCAAGCCACAACTTGCTGGCAGCGATGATGAATCTATCATGCATTGTAACTGATCCGTGCCTGAGTGCAAGCCACAACTGTTGTGTTGCAACTGGCCCAGGACCAGGGATTGTAACTGATCCGTGCCTGAGTGCAAGCCACAACATCGGACAGCCTTGCCTACAAAAGTTTTTGATTGTAACTGATCCGTGCCTGAGTGCAAGCCACAACATTCATCACTTGCGGGCCAAACAAGTCGAAATTGTAACTGATCCGTGCCTGAGTGCAAGCCACAACTGATGAAGTGATTGAAGCCTGTAAGGAAGAATTGTAACTGATCCGTGCCTGAGTGCAAGCCACAACCACGGCTGAATGGCTTTGTAGGCAATTCCATTGTAACTGATCCGTGCCTGAGTGCAAGCCACAACCGTGGTAGATTTGCTGCCATACAGGCGTTAATTGTAACTGATCCGTGCCTGAGTGCAAGCCACAACAGCCGCCTGAGAATCAACCAGTCCCCACATATTGTAACTGATCCGTGCCTGAGTGCAAGCCACAACATCTATCGAATAGTCATCAGCCTGGTGAAGATTGTAACTGATCCGTGCCTGAGTGCAAGCCACAACGGGCCGACCATCGATGGAAAATACGAAATCATTGTAACTGATCCGTGCCTGAGTGCAAGCCACAACTTGCTGATAGCCTCGTCGCAGGACGCAAGAATTGTAACTGATCCGTGCCTGAGTGCAAGCCACAACGCGTCTCCGCCGAGGGCGGCTCTATCAGCAATTGTAACTGATCCGTGCCTGAGTGCAAGCCACAACCCGGCCGTCCAGGGCACGCCACTGCCGGGGATTGTAACTGATCCGTGCCTGAGTGCAAGCCACAACGTCTGCCACCTGTTTGACAAACGACCGGAATTGTAACTGATCCGTGCCTGAGTGCAAGCCACAACCTCACTGAGTGACTCAATGCCGTCACCGCGATTGTAACTGATCCGTGCCTGAGTGCAAGCCACAACCTATCAACCTCTCTTTGTGCTTCAAGTTGTATTGTAACTGATCCGTGCCTGAGTGCAAGCCACAACACCGTCAGACAGGGCAATAACCGCCTGTTAATTGTAACTGATCCGTGCCTGAGTGCAAGCCACAACGGGCCGACCATCGATGGAAAATACGAAATAATTGTAACTGATCCGTGCCTGAGTGCAAGCCACAACTTGACCTTAGGGTAGAAAAACTTCAGTTTAATTGTAACTGATCCGTGCCTGAGTGCAAGCCACAACCGCCCAGGGTGTGCTTGGCATTGTTCTGCAATTGTAACTGATCCGTGCCTGAGTGCAAGCCACAACGAGTCGAGTCAAGGGAAGACGGTGTCGCCCATTGTAACTGATCCGTGCCTGAGTGCAAGCCACAACACGATGCGGCAACGCTGAAACTTATTACCAATTGTAACTGATCCGTGCCTGAGTGCAAGCCACAACGTCACCAGTCAGCTCGTAAAAAAGAACAATATTGTAACTGATCCGTGCCTGAGTGCAAGCCACAACAGCTCGGCGGCCTCGGCCTTTGCGATTTCGATTGTAACTGATCCGTGCCTGAGTGCAAGCCACAACACACCGCCGGCTGGGGTCATCTCCGGGTCATTGTAACTGATCCGTGCCTGAGTGCAAGCCACAACACTATCATCGCCGTGATTGTCTCACACAACATTGTAACTGATCCGTGCCTGAGTGCAAGCCACAACTGCCTCCATTCAAGGTCAATAAATCCAATGATTGTAACTGATCCGTGCCTGAGTGCAAGCCACAACTGCGTGCCTTGAAAGGGCCTCGCATGGCCTATTGTAACTGATCCGTGCCTGAGTGCAAGCCACAACACCGTGGAATTCGGCCTGACGCCGACTACTATTGTAACTGATCCGTGCCTGAGTGCAAGCCACAACTTACCACAGTAGGTTGGAATTGTTTTGGTATTGTAACTGATCCGTGCCTGAGTGCAAGCCACAACTTTTGTGTGCGGGACAAGAGCTTTATAAAAATTGTAACTGATCCGTGCCTGAGTGCAAGCCACAACTTAAAAACGTTTCTAAAACAATCTCCCTCGATTGTAACTGATCCGTGCCTGAGTGCAAGCCACAACACACCGCCGGCTGGGGTCATCTCCGGGTCCATTGTAACTGATCCGTGCCTGAGTGCAAGCCACAACCTGATAGCGAGCAGGTGCTTGTCGAAATAAATTGTAACTGATCCGTGCCTGAGTGCAAGCCACAACCAATGTACCGCAAGGAGCTGATCGACCTGGATTGTAACTGATCCGTGCCTGAGTGCAAGCCACAACGCGATATCGTCACTTTATCACATGACCACATTGTAACTGATCCGTGCCTGAGTGCAAGCCACAACCATCAGTCCCCGGCCTCCAGCCACTTAAAGATTGTAACTGATCCGTGCCTGAGTGCAAGCCACAACATACTTACCATACGGTCAAGATATTGTCCGATTGTAACTGATCCGTGCCTGAGTGCAAGCCACAACGTCATCGGCCATTCGCCTCCGGCATCTTTCATTGTAACTGATCCGTGCCTGAGTGCAAGCCACAACTGACTCGCCGCGATGATGAATCTATCATGCATTGTAACTGATCCGTGCCTGAGTGCAAGCCACAACGAGAAAACGTCCTTGGTTCCGGTACGACTGATTGTAACTGATCCGTGCCTGAGTGCAAGCCACAACTACACAAGCTGTACATTAGATTGACCAATAATTGTAACTGATCCGTGCCTGAGTGCAAGCCACAACGTTCCGACCACCGCTGGCTTCTTTCGACCAATTGTAACTGATCCGTGCCTGAGTGCAAGCCACAACGGCACGGCCAAGCTACGTCTCTCATCACGAATTGTAACTGATCCGTGCCTGAGTGCAAGCCACAACTCTGGCATTTTTGCGGGCAATTTTAAGGTAATTGTAACTGATCCGTGCCTGAGTGCAAGCCACAACAGTATACTATAAATCCTCAAAGCCGCGGCAATTGTAACTGATCCGTGCCTGAGTGCAAGCCACAACAGACTGATTCATATCGACCCCTGGAAAAAAATTGTAACTGATCCGTGCCTGAGTGCAAGCCACAACCAAGTATGATGACTTCATTGACAGGTTGGGATTGTAACTGATCCGTGCCTGAGTGCAAGCCACAACAGTGGACAACACACAAACCAAATCGTCCAATTGTAACTGATCCGTGCCTGAGTGCAAGCCACAACAAAAGTGGTGTAGCCCCCGCCACGCGAAAAATTGTAACTGATCCGTGCCTGAGTGCAAGCCACAACTGACAGACGTCCGCGCTCGTGTCGGTCTCCATTGTAACTGATCCGTGCCTGAGTGCAAGCCACAACCGAACCAGGTCCGCACAAAGTACAGCCAGGATTGTAACTGATCCGTGCCTGAGTGCAAGCCACAACGCATGCCGGCGTCTATATACCGCAGCTTTTATTGTAACTGATCCGTGCCTGAGTGCAAGCCACAACATGAAAAAATACGAAAGGATTATCGTATACATTGTAACTGATCCGTGCCTGAGTGCAAGCCACAACTGTGTCGGGCATTCCATCTGATTCTCAGCATTGTAACTGATCCGTGCCTGAGTGCAAGCCACAACGACGGCGTCCAGCTCAACTACTTTACTTGCATTGTAACTGATCCGTGCCTGAGTGCAAACCACAACTACCGGCCAATAAAATATACCCAAATTTTCTAAATTTATGTGCTTATAAAGCACTTTTTGGTCATTTTTTTGTCACTTTTGTGCATTTTGGTAGATATCCTCTCTAAAATGAAAAAAATTCTTCTCTAACTTCACCAATGCTGACAACGTCAGCAACTTAGACAAACTCCGCAAACCGAACGCACAAGCTCGCTTGGAGTACGGCTGCGAGTTTGTATAAACAAGGCCGTCCACACCACG
>Ga0114922_10001522_pt1 | contig 22148 bp, 20 predicted proteins | sample AartaG_FD_100975 | JGI IMG/M metagenome (GOLD analysis project Ga0114922, IMG submission 100975) | Deep subsurface microbial communities from Aarhus Bay to uncover new lineages of life (NeLLi) - Aarhus_00045 metaG | ecosystem: Environmental > Aquatic > Marine > Oceanic > Sediment | place... | reverse complement strand
TCGGCCGAGGCGGCCGAGCACGAGACGACGGCCGCCGACCTGGATCGTGCTGCCGCAGGTGCCCGAGAAGCACTGGCGGCGATTGCCGCCGCGCGGTATGATGGCGTAGACGGAGACGCGTGTCGGTACTGCCGATACGCGGGCCTCTGCGACAAGGGCTGTGAGCAACGGCCGGTCCGCTGAGAGACGGGGGGAGCGTGATGACCTACGATTTCTCGATCCTGCGTGAGATCCGCAAGCGCCGCAAACTGACCATCGACACACTGAGTGAGATGGCTGACGTCAGTTATGTGTCGATCTCGAAACTCGAACGCAACGAGGGCAACCCGGGGCTCAAAACCCTCGACCGCATCTGCCGGGCCCTCCAGATGCCTACCCACAACCTGCTCGCGCTCGCCGAGCGGGAGCATCCGGCCAAGGTCAAGGAGGAAACGTCCGAGACGCTCGGCGGAAAGGCCAAGGCACGCCTCGTGAAACTGGACGACGTGGCCGTCTTCCACATCACGGCACGCAAGGGCGCACGCGGCGCCGCCGTCGAGTGCACCGACCGCCATTACCAGCGGTGCTTCGTCCTGGAAGGCAAGGTCAGGATCACCATCCACGGCAGTCCGTATACGCTGAAGGCGGGGGAAGGGCTCTGCTGGGACGGCTTCCACGAGCATGCCTACGAGGTGCTCGAACGGTCGTCGTTCGTTGCGATTGTCACGCCCAAGCGTCCCTGACGGCCGCCGGCCGCGCCCCCTACGGCCGGATGGCCGGAAGCGGGTACACCTTCATCTTGTTCCCGCCGAAGAGGCGGACGCAGGCGGTGTCGCCGTCCTCGCCCTTCGGAAACACGCCCCGGTACTCACGGCTCGCGAGCAACCGCTCCTGGGCGCGCCGTGCCAGGTCTCCGCCGGCCAGCGGCACCCACACGGCCTCGGCCTGCTTCGGCGTCAGGCGCACCAGGTGATAGGCGAGCGGCCAGACACCCACGCTCGGAGAGGTCAGGTACACGATGCGTCCGCTGACCCTGGCGCCGGCAAAGTGGTGGTGCCCTGTGACGACCATCAGGACGTTCGGATGCCGTTCGAGCACGTCGCGGACGGCGGCGGCGTTGTCGACCATCAGGTGCCGCCAGGCCGTCCCCTCGTCGAGCGGATGCAGCGGGACCAACCCGTGATGCGCGATCACAATGGCGACCTTGTCGGCGTGACGCCCGAGCGTCTGGTCGAGCCAGGCCAGTTGGCGGGCGTCGACGTGCCCCCCGCGACGGCCGGGCTGGACGGTGTCGAGCCCGACCAGCAGCAGGCCGGGCGGCACCGAGCGCACCCAGTAGCCCTCTGGCCCCGAGAGGCCGTGGCCCTGGAAGGCCCAGATGACGATGCTGCGACTGCTGCCCGTCGGGGGGGGCGGCGCGGCGGTTTCGCCTGTCGCGCCCGTCCGTTCGGTCAACCGGACCGGCGGCCCGGGGCCGTCGTAGTCGCCGAGGACAACGTACGACGGTGCACGCAGTTCGGCCAGGACGGACTTGACGCGGTCGAGGCTCAGCGGATCGCTCCGCGCCAACAGGTCGCCCGCCACGACAACGAAGTCGAGGTCGTCGCGGCTGTTCAGGTCGCGGACCGCCTTCGTGAGCAGCATCTCGGCGTCTTCGACCATGGCGGCCTCAACCGTCACGCCGGGGACGGCCGAGTAGTAGGCGCCGGCGAGGACGGCGAACGTCGTCCGCTCGCGCTGAAGCGTCGGCGTGCAGCCGGCCGCCAGGACGACCCCGAGACCCGCCCACAACGCGGTGCGTCGCATCAGCAAGGCTCCACTTCATGGAAGAAGGCCGCGGCATTATACCGCGACCCTTGCCGGGAAGCCAGACGGTTCACCGCGTGTGCCGCCGTCGGGGTCACCCTCCGAGGGCCAGGGTCTCGCGCAATCGCGTGGCTCGTCCGAGGAGTTCGCCTCCGCTCAGTTGGGCGACGAGTAGCGGGGGCAAGGGGCTGTCGCCTGCCAGCAGCGTGAAGGTGGCTTCGAGCGGGGCGAGGTCCTTCGCCCAGGCGGGCTCGGCGCGGGACCGCACGTCGAGGAGCCGCTCGGGCAACGCCAGTTTCTTGACCTCCTGCCTGGCCCACGCCAGGCGCGGTCCGTCTCGGTGCCCCTCGACGTACACCAGCCGCACCAGCACCCGTTCGGCATCCGCCAGGACGGGGGCCGTCCTGCGGGCCCAGTTCCGGCGCGTGACGTGATCGAGGCCTGCGGTCGCGAGCATGACGATGCCTGCGGCGACCGCGAGTGCGGCCAGCATGCGGGCGGAGGCGAGGCTGTCGCCGAACAGGCGCCGCTTGCCCGCCGCCACGCGAGCCGTGAAGAACGACCCCCGGCGCCGCAGGTCGTTGGTCACGCGGGACGCCACGTCGGGCGGGTCGGCCGGCGGGTCGGGATCGGCACGGATCGCGCCGTCCAGGGCGCGCATCTTGTCAAGGCGCTCGCGGCAGCGGTCACAGGCCGCCACGTGGGCGGCAATTCTTTCGGCCGGCGCCGGCGTCAGGTCGCCGTCAAGGTACTGACTGAGCGTCCTGTCATCCGCGCACTCACGCATCCGATAACTCCCGACATGCACGCCCGGCTGACGTGACTATCATGAATCGGCATCCGCCGCCGCCCCGGCGTACATGGCGGCCAGGTGCTCGGCGGCGGTACTGCGCCGGAGAATCGCAAGCACGTCCTGACGGGCCCGAAACAGACGGCTGCGAACCGCGTTGGTCGACACGCCCAGAACGTCGGCCAGTTCGTCGTAGCGGAGCCCTTCGATGGTCCGTAGCAGGAGCACGCTCCTGAGTTTCGCCGGCAGTTGGTCGACGGCCGCATGCACCGCGTCGGCGGCCTCCCGCGTCTCCATGCGGCTGGAGGGCCTGACGACGCGGCGGGCGATGGGGTGCTCGCGGAGCACCTGCATCCGCCGCTCGCGGGCTTCTTCCTTCCGCCAGTGATCGATCACCGCGTTGGCGGCGACCCGGCGAAGCCACGCCGGCAGCATCTCGGCGTCCTCGATCCGGTCCAGGTGATGCCACAGCCGCACGAACACCTCCTGCGACAGGTCTTCGGCGACCGCAGGTCGGCGGACCATCCGCAGAACGAAGTGGTACGTCGGCGCCTCGAACCGGTGAACGAGAGCGGCGAAGGCGTCGGCATCGCCGTCGCGCGCGGCCTCCAGGATCGACGGCAGGGATTCGCGCGAATGGCTGACGGCCTCGGCGAGAGAGGCGAGCGGCGTAACGCCGAGAACGCCGACGGCGGCGGTCATCTGCGGCTCCTTGTTGGCCTGTTCGTCCTGCATAGTTGGACGTACCTCGCGGGAAGACGTTTGACGAAAAACCGCCGCTTCTTCCTTTTGATTATACGTCCGAATCGCCGCCGTCGCCGACGCAATCCGTGCCGGTGTCGTTGGGCGGCGGATTCGTCGGCGGCGGCGGGGGATGGCCGGTCCCGAGGAGTTCCGCCGCCTTCTCCCTGGCCCCGCGCAGAAGGGTCGCCTCCCAGGCGTTGAGCGTGAGAAGCCCGTCGAGGTCCTTGAGGATCGCCTGCGCCGCGTCGTCAGGTGTGCCCATAGTTTCCGCCCCCGTTTTTCCTTGCTGACGGTCGCCTGCGAATCTATAATTCGCAAATGCGTGACCGGCCGATGAATTATACGCAGACGCGAACTTTTTGCAACCGAATGTTCGCGAACACGAACATTCTGGCCGGGTTCCTGGAGGGTCCGGTGGGATGAGCAGCAGCGAGTCACGTTCGGACGTTTCGGGTCGGTTGGCCGGGCTGCGTGAGCGGGTCCTGGGGCCCCGCGGCCGGGCGGCGTTTGCCCGGGCGCTTGGCGTAAGTCCTTCTACGTACAGCTATTACGAAAAGGGCCGGCAGCCGCCCGCCGACCTGCTGGCCCGGGCGGCGGAGGTAACCGGGGCCGACCTGACGTGGCTCCTCACGGGCCGTGGGACCCCCTTCGCTGCCGAGCCGGATGCGGGCTGTGACACACAGTTGTCACACCAGGCCCAAGAGGTGCTTCGGCGTTTCTCGGAAGGCCGGTCGGCCGGTTCCGAGACGGCGGCCGCAGCGGCGGCCCTGCGGGCGCTGCTCGATGAGATTGACCGGACGCTGCCACCTCCCGGCCAGGTGTGGGAACCCCATCCGTTCGCCCGCACGGCGTCGTCGATCCCCATCGTGGGCCGGACGGCGGCCGGGCTGCTCGCATCGTGGCAGGCGCACTTCAGCGAGGCGGAGGACCCGGACGTCCTCGAACGGCTCATCCAGCGGGTGGAAGACAAGGACGCCCGCCGCCGCGACGCCAGCCTCAAGGCGCCCGACCCGCAGGTCGAGTCGGGGCAGCCGCCCGACACGACGGTCCTGCTGACGCAACTATCCTCGCCGACGCCCGACGGCATCGTCGAGTTCCTGGACCTGCCGGGCGTTGGGTCGATCGAACCCGGCACGTTCGCCCTCCGCGTGGACGGCGACAGCATGGCGCCGCGGATCCGCGACGGCGACCTGGTCATCTCCCGGCGAAGCGCCGCGCCGCAGCCCGGCCGGACGGCCATCGTCAAGGTCCGCGGCCGGCTGGGGGTGACCGTTAAACTCTGGCGGCCCGAGGGCGAGACGGTCCATCTCGTCGCGCTCAATGAGGCATATGATCCCGCCCTCGTTCTGCGGGACCAGATCGTTTGGGCGTGTCGTGTCCTCTGGCTCGTCCGGCTGTAGGCACCCGTCCAGCGTCATCACGCCCGCCGCGCCGAGCGCCACGGCAACCGCCATCACAAGGACGGCGATTTTGAGGCAGCGCATCTGTTCCTCCTCCGCCGGCACGATCCAGGGCCTCGCGAGGGCGTCGCGGAGGAACCGGCACCGCCGGGCGATGCTGAAGTGCCGCCACCCGCTCGCCGCTTCGGCGGCCCCGTTCAGGCGGGCGATCCGCCGAAGCGCCGTCACGAACGTCGCCACCCGGTGCTCGCAGACGCTGAACGGCGGCGACGGATCCTCGGACGGAAGGCCGGACTCGGCGGACTCGGCGCCGGATGACCAGTCGGGGCCTGCCCGGGCGGCCATCGCTGCGGCGTTGGGCGGCGAGCATGCCACGGGGCAGGCCGTCGCGCGGACCGCGTAGAGGTCGCACTCCTGTTCGCACCGCCGCGACAGGAACCCGAAGCCGAACCACCACCACGCCGCCAGCACGCCGAGGCTGAGCGCCTCGCCGAGCAGCAGCGGCGGGTTGCTCTCGATGAGAACCGTTTCCCACAGCCACGGGACGCCGACGAACCCCGCCGCCAGCACCAGGTAGGCCACCCCCGCCCCGGCCAGGGCCGTCAGCAGGTAGAGCAACACGTGGCGATGTTTGATGTGGGCGACCTCGTGGGCGAACACCGCTTCCACTTCCTCCGCCGAGAGGCTGAGCAGGAGCGCGTCGGTGATGAGGATGTACCGAAGCCGGCCCACGAGGCCGATCATGCAGCCGTTGGCGATCGACAGGTTCGTCCGCCACACCAGGATGTTGGCCACGCGGACACCGGCCCGTTCGGCCAGTTCCAGGAGGCGGTCGCGCAGCCGGCAATCGGGCATCGCCTCGGTGCGCCAGCAGATGCGGACCCACGGCGCGGCAAAGAGGAAGGCGGTCAGCAGCAGGCCGGCCTCCAGCGCCGCCACGGCCACGGGCGGGCCGACAACATGCTCGACCAGATCGGCCACCGTCAGCAGCACCAGCACCGGCACCAGGATGACGAGCAGATACTGGCGGGCCATGAACTCGAGGTAGCGCGGCAGGGTCCAGCGCCTGGCGGCGACGGCGGCGCCGGCCCGTTCGAACATGAGGGAACGAAGGCTCCGGTCGGCCCAGTACAACGACGTCCAGGCCACGACCAGCAGCACCACAAACGGGGCGAGGGTGACGGCAAGCGGCGGCACGACCCAGTCGCCCACGGCCGCCCACCCCTTCGCCAGCGCCGGCCAGTCGAAGGCGAAGAGCAGCACGGCGTACGCCGCCACCACGAACAGCCGGTACAGTTTGCCCAGGCGTCCGACTCGCCGGAGGAACCGCTGCTCGTCGCGCTCGATCCACTCGCGCCGCAGAAGGATGTACCCGCTGATGAACAGCCCGGCGACCATAACCGTCACCGCCACGCTGCCGGTGGCCAGGAACGTCGCGAGGACGTCGGGCGGCGGGGCGTCGGCGGCCAGGTCGGTCGCCAGGACGGCCAGGATGAGGCCCAGGATGACGTAGGCGTACATAGGTTCCTCTCGCGGCGCTCCGCCTTCCCTACTGTTTACGATTCCCGTCGTTTCGGGTGTGAACAATCTTCGGCTTGTAAACGAAGTAGTCGAACTCCGGGCTCTGGACGGGACCGTGGCACGACATGCAGAGCCTCGACGAGATGTAGATGTCTGGGTCGCACTTGACCTTTTTCTCCTCGTGGTCGGCGGTCACGACGTGGCAGGCCTGGCACGTGACGCGTCCGAGGCCGGCGGTGCCGGCCATCGACACGAAACCGCCTTGGCGTCCCGGTCCCATGGTGTGGCAGAGCAGACACTCGGGGTCCTCGTGCCGCCCGGCCCGTTTGATGGAGGCGTAGGCGTGGGCGTGCTTCGTGGTGAGCCAGTGCGCGTACTGCGGCTCGTGGCATTCCTTGCAGGCTTCGGCCGATTCGTAGCGCGGCGGGATGGGTGTCAGGTCCCAATCGGGCGGCGGCTTGTCCTTCGATTCCTTGACGTACCGCCAGTACAGGTCCAGAGCCCACTTGGTTTCCGGGATGCGGGCTGAGAGGGTGGTCAGGTCGCTCAGGAAGCGTACGCGGCCCTGCTCGTCGCGGTCCAATGTGAGAGCGCCGAGGACGTGGCCGGCCTCGCCGGAGGCCACCAGCAGCGTCCGGCCGACCTTCTCCGGTTCGCGGAGGATCGCGCGGTCGTTGCCCACCACAACCACGTGGATGCCGGGGACCTCGCGTGCGAGCCGGCGCGACGCGTCGATGCTCTGGTGCGAGAGGGCCACCACCAGGTCGCACTCGGCAAGGGCCCGGACCTCGCGTCGGGCGGCGTCCAGGGCGGGTTCGACCTTCAGGCGTTTCCGCCACTTGGGCTGGGGCCACTCGTACGTTTCCTCGGCGATGACGGCGAAGATGCCGATGCGCATGCCCGCCACGTCGCGGATGACGTGGGGCGGCACGACGGGTTGGCCGCCGGAGTCGCGGACGCCTGCGCAGATGATGGGCAGGCCGTACGTCTTGCGGAACTCGCGGAGGCGTTCGACGCCGAGGTTGAGTTCCTGCTCGCCGGCGGCGATGGCATCCCACGCGGCGCGCTTCGCCGCCATGGCCACGTATTTCTCCTTGATGGCGTGTCGGTAGTAGGGGAAGAGGTTGCCGGCATCGACCACCAGGACGTGTTCGCGGGTCCGGCGGTAGCGTTCAATGAGGCCCTGGCGTTTGGCGAACCCGCCGCTGGGGTTCGACGGGCATCCGCATGCCGCCAGCACGCCCTGGTTGTCGCAGGCGTAGAGGAGGACGGGCCGGGGGTCCTTCGCCTGGGGTTCGCACCCCGGGCCCGTCGCGAGGGCAGGGCACAGGACGGCTGCGCCGAGGAGCAGCGCGACCTGGGCGGCGGGTATTCCGGGCTTGGTTCCCAATTGAGCCTGGTCTCCGAGCGGTGGCCTTCCCAGGCCACCATGCCCTATGGAGAGCCTCTCGCGGCGGCCTGGGAAGGCCGCCGCGCGGTTTGCGCCTCGCACGGCGGGTCCGGAGACCCGCCGCGCCCAACGATGGTAGATGATGCGGTCTCAGGCACTCTCGGTCACGAGCGGCGGCAGACTTACGTGGTGAACGCGTTGCATGAAGTCCTTGCCGCGCAGTTCCTCCAGAAGGTTCGGGGGAGGCACGGCGTCGAGGGTCAGCGCCAGACAGGCCTCCTGGGTATCGAGTTTGCGTCCGAAGGTCATGCTGGCGATGTTGATGCCCAAGGTGCCGAAGATGGACCCGACCTCGCCGATGACGCCGGGCCGGTCCGCGTTGAAGCAGATGACGAGGTCGCCTTCGGGTTTCAATTCCATGACGAAATCGTCGAGGGCGGTGACCCGCGGAGAGGACTTGTGGAAGACGGTGCCCTGGACGGAGTGCGATTCGCGTTCGCCTTCGCCGGTCACGCGGACCAGGGACACGTACCCGTCGGCGTCGGGCCGGGTGGTCTCCACGATTTCCAGGCCCTCTTCCTTGGCGACGACCATGGCGTTGACCATGTTGAGTGGGGTGCTCGAGACCCGCTGGAGCATGCCCATGACGACGCTGATGCTGATCAGCCTGGAGGGGTCTTTGGCGATCTCTCCGGCGTAGGTGATGACCAGCCGCTTGAGCCGCCCGTGCATCATGGCCGCCAGAATAACGCCCATGCGGTGGCCCATCTCGGCGTAGGGTTTGAGGTCTCCGATGGCGGCGAAGTCGATGGCGGCCACGTTGACGGCGTTCCTCAGTTCCCGCCCGGCCAGGTAGTCGATCAGGTTGTGGCAGGCGTCGACGGCCACGCTGCGCTGGGCCTCGCGGCTGGAGGCGCCCAGGTGCGGCAGGCAGAGAACGAGGGGGTGCTCGATCAGTTCGCGGTTTTCAGGCGGTTCGCTCGGATAGACGTCGAGGGCAGCGCCGCCGAGGTGGCCGGTCTTGAGGGCCTCGAGCAGAGCGTCCTCGTCGATGATGCCGCCGCGGGCCGCGTTGATGACGTACGCCCCTTCGGGAAGCGCTTCGAGTTCCTTTTTGCCGATGATGCCGCGCGTCTCATCCGACATCGGCGTGTGGACGGTCAGGTAGTGGGCGGCCCTGACAAGATCGTCCAGCGAATCGACCAGTTGGATCTCCTTCGCGAGTTCGGGCGGGGCGCCGGCGATGAACGGGTCGTAGCCGACGACCTTCATCTCGAGGCCGAGGCACCGCCTGGCGACGGCGGTTCCGATGCGCCCCAGACCGATGATGCCGACCGTTTTGCCGGCCAGTTGATGGCCCATGAAGGCCTTGCGGTTCCACTCGCGGGCCTTGAGGCTGGCGCAGGCCGGGGCGATATTGCGGCTGGCGGCGAGCATCAGGGCCACGGTCAGTTCGGCGGTCGAGAGCGTGTTGCCGTCGGGCGCGTTCATGACGACGATGCCGTGCCGCGTGGCGGTCGGCAGGTCCACGTTATCGACGCCGACGCCGGCCCGGGCGATGGCCTTCAGGTTGCCCGGTTCGGCCAGGACGTCGGCGGTCAGTTTGGTTCCGGAGCGGATGCAGATGCCGTCGTAGCGGCCGATGGCGGCCTTGAGTTCGTCGCTCGTCAGGCCGGTGTTGATATCGACGTCGACACCGGGCTCGGCGCGGAGGATTTCGAGGCCCTCCTCGGCGAGTTTATCGGATACGAGGATTTTCATCGCTTGCTCCTCATGCAACGGCTATCGAGGGCTGCGTAAGTCATGTTCCACTGTGTGCCTGTGTGCCACGGCGGGTCTTGTCCGGCCGTGCGAATAGGCGGCACAAAGCACGGCGGGGCAAGACCCGCCGTGGCACACGTCCGGCCACACTCGAACGTGAACCGCCCTAACCGGCCGCCAGCACCTTCTGCGCGGCCGCCACACCGGCGCCGAAGTCGACCTGGTGGCCGAGTTTCGCGAGCGACATCTCAAGTGCCCCGACGGCCGCCAGGATGTCCCACGCGTCGGTGTACCCCATCGTGGTGAAGCGGATGATCCGGCCCTTCAGGTGCGCCTGCCCGCCGGCGCAGCGGACGCCGTAGTCGCTGACCATGACCTTCGGCAGTTGAACTCCGTCGATGCCGTCGGGCACCTTCAGGGCGGTCACGCTGTCGGACGGGCTCGACGAGAACAGTTCGAGGCCGAGTGCCGCGGCGCCGGCGCGCAGGGCGTCGGCCATCCGGCGGGACCTGGCCCAGACGGCCTGGAGCCCCTCGTCGCGGATCATCGAGAGGGCCTTCATGGCGGCCCGGACCATCAGGTTGGCCGGCGTGTACGGGTTGTCGAACCCTTTGGCCAGCGACGCCCGGTAGGCCTTCAGGTCGACGTAATAGGCGCGGGGGTCGGTGGCCTCGATCTTCCGCCACGCCTTCTCGCTGCAGGCGATGAACGCCAAGCCGGGCGGCAGCATCAGGGCCTTCTGGCTGCCCGTGACGGTGATGTCCACCCCCCACTCATCCATCTTGTACGGCACGGCGCCGATGCTCGAGATGCCGTCGACGACCAGCAAGGCGGCCGTCTCGGCAACGACCTTGCCGATGGCCTCGACGTCGGTGATGGTGGCGGTCGAGGTCTCGCACTGCGTGATGTAAACGGCGACCGCGCCGGGATTGGCCTTGAGGGCCTCGGCGATTCCGGCGGCCGTGACGGCGGTGCCCCACTCGGTGTCGATGTCCACGACGCCTGCGCCGAAGGCCTTGCCCAACTCGCTCCAACGCTCGCCGAACTTGCCGCCACGCACCGCGATGACCGTCTCGCCGGGCGCGACGACGTTGGAGACGGCGGCTTCCATGGCGGCCGATCCGCTTCCCGTGATGGTGTATACGTCCTGCGACGTTCCAAGGACGTACTGCAGGTCCTTGGTCACCTGTTCGAGCATCGCACGGTACTCGGCGGTGCGGTGATGGAACATGGGCCGCGCCAGTTCCAGCAGCACCTCCTCGGGAACCGGCGTCGGACCGGGAGTGAACAGCCGCTGTTTGTACATCCATCTTCCTTTCGTTTGCTGGCCCTCACGACGGTCGGCCCGCGCCGCCCCGGTCCGAGCGAACGTGGGATTATAGCGGCGGCGGGGGCCGAATCAATGCAAAAGCGCGCTTTGGCGCTCTGCGGGTACACCTCAAGAAAGTGGCATGCTTCGAGGGCGCCACCCTGGCACGGGTACGGCTCGTGCCGTGGCCGGCGGAGGGCTTGCCCATCCGTGCCGACCGAACGAGACTCACCGTTTGACTCTTCAAACGGTGGCACCCGGCGTGCCGGTTACTTGCCACTTTCTTGAGGTGCACCCCGCTCTTGCGCCCCCCCCGCTTTTTTTGTGACGCGACAAAGGGCCGAGCCTATGATAAAGGGGGCCTGGTTGGGGGAATGTCGATGGACCTGCTCAAGTACGTCATCTTCGAGAACCCGTGGACGCTGTGGGTTCTGCTGCTCGTCGCGGCCGTGGTGTGCGGGACGATCTGGCGACGGACGGGTTCGTCGGGGTGCCGTGCGGCGGCCGTCGGGTGCGTGGCGGCCGGCGTGCTGGTCGGCATCCTCGCCTGGGCCGTCGAGACCGACCGCGAGAAACTGAAGCGGACGCTCAAGACGATGAGCGATGCCATGGAGGCCGGTCATGTCGAGACGTTCATCGCATGCATCTCGCCGGGATACAAGAGCGGCAGTCAGGGGAAGGCGGCCTTGGCCGCCGTCGTCCGCCGCGGCCTCGAGGTGATCCGGGCCGAGGCGGAGACGCCCACCGTCGCCTTCGGCGAGGCAGACGCCCTTGTCAGGCAGCCGTGCCGGTTCTTCGCGGCCCCGGGGGTGAAAGGGATGCTGCCCCCCGAGGCCCGCCGCGTCGTCTGGGAAGGCGTGTTCGCGCCGGACCCGGACGGCGAGTGGCGGCTGAGGTCCGCCACGGTCGTCAGCCCCCGCCGGATGACGCCGGAACAGGCCGCCCAGTATCTGCCGCGGCCGAAGAAGAAATGACGAACCTCCCCTGACGAAGCGTCCAAGGCGCCGCGTCGCCATTCGCCGGTTCGCCGCTACAACGTCAGATTCCACCCGCGCACGTCGTCCACGCGGTCGTGGTCCGTGAGGTCGAAGCGCAGCGGCGTGACGGTGACGTAGCCTTCGAAGAAGGCGGCGATGTCGGAGTGGATGCCCTGGTCCTCGCGGTCGTGGTCGCCGGTGATCCAGTAGTACGTGCGTCCGCGCGGGTCGGTGCGGCGTTCCCACCGTTCGCTGAAGCCCTTCATGCTCTGGGGCATGACCTTGACGCCCCTGGGGGGGGCCTTCGTAAGGTCGGGTATGTTGATATTCAGCAGGGCCGGCTCGCCGCGCTGCACGCCGGACCGGTCGGGGCCGCCGGTCATCATCTGCTGGATCAGCCGCCGGGCGATGCGGGCGGCGCCGTCGAAGTCGACGACGTCGGAATCCTCGATACTGACCGCCACCGACGGCAGTCCGAAGAAGGCGCCCTCGGCCGCCGCCGCCACCGTCCCGGAGTACAGGACGTTGACGCCGAGGTTCGTGCCGAGATTGATGCCGCTCGCAACGATGTCGGGCCGCTCGGGCAGAAGTTCCAGCAGCGCGAGTTTCACGCTGTCGGCCGGGCTGCCCGCGACGCCGTAGCCCCAGACGCCGCCGCCCAGGTCTATCCGGTGGACGCGGATCGGCTCGGTCAGCGTGATCGCGTGGCCGACGGCCGACTGGGGCGTGGTCGGCGCCACAACGGTCACGTCGCCGATCTCGGCGAGCGCCTTCCGCAGCGCCATCAGGCCGGGCGCCATGATGCCGTCGTCGTTCGTGACAAGAATGCGCATGCAACCGTCCCCGCCGCCGAAAGACCAACCCCGCTGCCGCAAGACCGAGCCCGCCGCAAGACCGAGCCCGCCGCGGAAGCGGCGGGACATCCGCCGCCGCCGTGGCACGTGCCAAGCCCCATACCGATGCCCCCGAGCCGCCGCTGGGGGCTCGGGCACGCGCCTTATCGTAGCACGTCCGCCCGGCGTGTCAAACGCCGAGGGCGAAACCATTGCGTCGGACGCCGCCGGCGCGTAGCATGTCGGCATGCGACCGGCGGCAAAACACTGGCTGTTCTTCGCGTTGCTCGGCATGAGCCTGGCGGCCCTGGTTGCCTTTGCGGCATGGCAGATCTCGAAGGCGCGGCAGGAGGCGGATGCCTCCGGCGTGTCGATTCCCGCATCGCGGCTCTTCGGCGACTGAGGTTCCCTTTCCCCCTGATGCTTGCACATTCGCCGCATTCGGCGTAAAGTACGCGGTCTCACAGCAGCGGATTATGGGGAGACCGACACGATGGCCACGTCGAAGGCAAAGCATACCACGTCGAAACGCCGGACACCGAAGCGTGCGGCCGAGGTCCTGCTCGCGCCGGCGGCCGTCACGCGCCTGGAAGCCGGCGCCACCCTGCCCGCCCGGTTCATGAGGGTGCTGGGTCGCATGCCGATGAAACGCATCTGCGACGGCGGGACGGTGGCCGTCAAGGTGCACGTGGGCGGCGGCATCGGGTACACGACCATCCCGCCCCTGTTCATCCGTCTGCTCATTGAGAAGATCAAGGCGGCCGGCGCAAAGCGTGTCTTCGTGACCGACGGGTCGCTCACGGTCGACGCCGCCACCGCTCGCGGCTACACGACCGAGGTGCTCGGCGCCCCCGTCCTCGGCGCCGCCGGCGCCGATGACACCTTCTGCTACGAGCACAAGGTCCGGTACAAGACGCTGCGCTCGATCGACGTGGCCGGCAACATCGAAGACGCCGACGCACTCATCAACCTCAGCCACTTCAAGGGGCACGGCGACTGCGGGTACGGCGGCGCGTGCAAGAACCTGGCGATGGGATGCGTGACGCAGGAGACGCGCGGCCACCTCCATCAACTCGAAGGCGGTCTCAAGTACAACGAGGACCTGTGCATCAAGTGCCGCAAGTGTGTCGAGGCCTGCACCCGAGGGGCCGCACGCTGGAACGAGAAGCAGGACCGCCTGGAGATATTCTATCATCACTGCGTCTACTGCCGACACTGTGTCCTGGCCTGCCCGACCGGCGCGATCGAGATCACGGGCGGCGGGTTCGTGCCGTTCCAGAGGGGCCTGGCGCTCGCGACGAAAGAGGTGCTCGGCACGTTCGATCCCGGCCGCGTCCTGCACATCAACTTCCTGACCCAGATCACCGTGTACTGCGACTGCTGGGGATTCTCAACGCCCGCCCTGATACCCGACGTGGGCATCCTTGCCTCCGAAGACATCGTGGCGGTGGACAACGCCAGCCTCGACCTGACGCGCGACGGCCAGCCGCTGCCCGGCAGCCTGCCGCCCGGCCAGGAACTCGTCGAAGGCGAGCACATGTTCGAACGGATCCACGGCAAAGACCCGTACATCCAGATCCAGCAGATGGAGAAAGTCCGCCTCGGCACGTCAACGTACCGACTGCGGAAGGTGAACTGAACGGCGAGTGACCGAGTGACTCGCCGTCAATGATCGTCCGGATAGTACGGCTCGACGTGCACCGTGACGTGCGTGACGCTCGGGACTTGGCGGCAGACGGCGGCATTGACGGCTGAGGCGATCGCGTGGGCCTGGCCGACGGGCATCTCGGGATCGACCTCCACGTGCAGGTCCACGTGCGTCTCCAGACCGCTGCGGCGGGTCAGCACCTTCTCGGTATCCTTCACACCCTCCACGCCGGCGGCCACGCTGCGGATGGCAGCGACCGTTTCGGCGTCGGCCGCCTGGTCCATCAGGGCCGAACTCGTCCGGCGGAACGCCGCCACGCCGATACTGAAGATGATCAGGCAGATGGCGACGGCCGCAAGCGCGTCGAGGAACCGCCACTGCGGACCCAGGTAGATGGCCGTCGTGATGCCGGCGGCCGCGACCATGCTCGAAAAGACGTCGCTGCGATGGTTCAGGGCGTCGGCGATCAGGCTCTCGGACTTCAGCCGCCGGCCCAGACGAATCTTGTACCGGAACATCCCTTCCTTCACCACCATGCTCGCCAGGGCGAACCAGAGTGTCCAGAGCGCGGGCATCTGCGGGTCGGGATTGATGATCTTCAAGACCGCGCGGTAGCCGAAGATGATACCCACCAGCATCACGATGACCGCCACCGACCGCCCGGCCAGGACCTCGGCCTTGCCGTGACCGTAGGGATGCTCGTCGTCGGCGGGCCGGCGGGCTTGCCACGCGCCCAGGACGACGACGACGCTGGTGACGCTGTCGCCGAGGGTGTCGGCGGCGTCGGCGATGAGGGCCTCGCTCGCCCCGAGGATGCCGCCGGCCAGTTTCGCGGCGCCCAGCGTCAGGTTCCCCACGAGGCCCACCAGGCCGCCGAAAGCGACCTTGCCGTACATCTCTCGATTCACCGCATCGAGCGCCATAGGCGTATTCTCGGCAGGCGCGATTGGGCGTGCCAGACTATTCCTCGCGCCGAACACGACACCAACCCCAAGTCCCCAAAAAAGGTACCAGGTACCTTTTTCCCGGTTACCTGCGGCGGAGCAGCGCGTGGAAGGCGCCGTCGTGGTCGGGGCCGGGCAGGATGAGGTCTTGGCCGTCAAGTGCCCAGTCATCGTGGCCGTTGAGAAACGTCTCGAGGACGCCTTCGTTCTCGTCGGTCAACGAACTGCACGTCGAGTAGACGAGCCGGCCGGCCGGCCGGACGCACGCGGCTGCCACACGCAGAAGGTCCGACTGCAGGTGCACCAGTTCCGACACGTCCTTCGGTCTGACCCGCCACCGCGCCTCCACTCGCCGCGCGAGAACGCCCGTGTTGGAGCACGGCACGTCCACCAGAACCGCGTCGAAGCCGCCCGCCGGCGCCGCTGCGTTCACCTCGGCCGACAGGCAAACGGTCGCGTTCTCGATGCCCCGCGCCGCAAGCGTCCTGCGGATAGGCCGGAGTTTCTCGTCGCTGCGGTCTGCCGCCACCACCGCGCCGCTCTCGCCCATCGCCTCGACGATCTGGGTCGTCTTGGTGCCGGGTGACGCGCAGAGATCCAGCACGGTCTCGCCCGCCTCCGGCGCCAGTGCCTCCACTGCCGCCATCGCCGACGGGTCCTGCACCGTGAGGTCGCCCCGGTGGATGAGTGCTTCGAGGCGCCGGGCGCTCAGGGCCGAGACGTCGATCGACCCGGGCCGCGGGCCTTCGGCCACGTCGGGCGCCTCGGCCTGGAGCGTGCGCAGCAGGTCCGCGGCATCGTGTCGCATCGGGTTGACCCGCGCGTAGGTGCGTGGCCGCCGGTTTCCCCATCGGCAGACGGCCTCGGCCCCGTCGCCGAGGGTATCGAGCCATCGCGCGACCAGCCAGTCCGGGTACGAGTACGCCGCACCGAGGAAGCCGGTGCGGTTCGCCTGCGGATCCGGCAAGACCGCGGCGCCCAGGCGGACCACGCCGCCTTCGGGGTGCGGCAAGGCGTCGGGTGCGGGGTCGGCGTCGGTGTCGCGTCCGACGACGAGGCGGCCGACGCTTCGGAGCATGGCGTTGACGAAGCCGGCGGCCTTCTTGCCGGCTGCGCGTCCGGCCTCGTCCACCGCCTCGTTGACGGCGGCGTAGGCGGGCACGCGGTCGAGGAACAGCAGTTGGAAGGCGCCGAGTTCGAGGAGGATCCTGAGGTCCGGCTGAATCGCCTCCGCGCCGCCCGGTTCGCCTCGCACGTGGCTCAGCAGGCGGCGGAGCGTCCGCCGATGCCGGACGGTCCCGCTCGCCAGTTGGGTGGCCAGTGCACGGTCGCGCGGCGTCAGAGGGGTGCGGTCGAAGACGGCGTGGAGGTGGTCGCGAAGGAAGGTCGTCCCGGCGCCGGTCCGGCGTAGGGCCTCGAGCGCCGCGCCGCGGGCCGACAGACGGCCGCTCATCGCAGGAACCATTGGACGGCCGCCTCGACCTCGCTCATCTCGACGGTCGTGTCCTTGCACGGTCCGCACGGCCAGGCGATGGTGCGGGCGAGGATGGCCTTGGGCAGGCAGGCGAAGACGCCGGCCCGCAGTTCCTTTCCGCAGGCGACGGCCACGATGGCTTTGACGCCGGCATCTCGGGCCCGAGCCACAGCCAGCCGGCCGCCCGTCGCGAGGAACACCTGAATGCCGTACCGTTCGGCCAGGTCGAGGAACCCCGACATGGCGCACTTGCCGCATCGGGCACAGTTCGAGAGGTCGTCACCGAGGCGCCGGTCGCAGGCGCTGCGCTGAAGGCAAGCGGCCACGAGGAGGAGGATCTGCTCCGGGCGGCACCGCGTGCGGCGGAGCCGGACGCTGAGGTTGTTCAGCGCCACAACGGCCCTGTCAACGGCGGCGGGCACTCGCTTTCTCCTGAACGGCGGCGAAACGCAGACCGGGCTTGATGGCGTAGCCGTTCACGGCGTCGGCCGCCGTCATGGTCCGCTTGCCCGCGGGCGTCAGTTCGAGAATGCGGACCGTGCCGCGTGCGGTGGCGACGTCGATGCCGTCGGCGGCAGCGTCCACGATGGTTCCGGGTGCCGCGCCGGTGGCCGAGGCGGGCGAGACGACGGCCCGGTCGATGGTCAGGCGCAGGCGCGTCTTCTTCCTGCCGGGCGTCGCCAAGTGAGCCAACGCGCCCGGCCAGGGCGTCATGCCACGGATGTGGTTGTGGACGTCGCGTGCGGGTCGGTTCCAGTTAATCCGCCCGTCGGCCTTCGTGAGCCTCGGGGCCATGGTGGCCTGGTTGTCGTTCTGCCGGCGGCGTTCGACCTCATCGAGGGGAATCTCGCGGACCACCTCCGTCACGAGCCTGGCGCCCAACTCGGCCAGGCGGTCGTGCAACTGGCCAGCCGTCTCCTTCGGACCGATGGGGGCGGCCCGCTGACCGAGGATGTCGCCGGCGTCAATCTGGTCGGTCATGGCGATGACGGTCAAGCCCGTCTCGGTCTCGCCGTTGATGACGGCCCAGTTGATGGGGGCCGGTCCGCGGTATTTCGGCAGGAGCGACCCGTGCAGGTTGACGGCCCCGTGGGTAGGCATCTCGATCAGTTTGGGCCCGATCTTCTGACCGAAGGCGATCACGAGCAACAGGTCCGGCCTCACGCCGCGGACGCGCCGGACCGCCGACGCCGTGTTGACGTTCTCGGTTTGCAGCAAGGGGATGTCGTTGTCGCGGGCAAAGCGTTTGATGGGTCCGATGCGAACGAGGCGTCCGCGTCCGGCGGGTCGGTCGGGCTGCGTGAGGATCATCACCACGTCCTGGCCGCCGTCGATCAGCGCACGCAACGACGGCAGGCCGAAACTGCCTGAACCTGCAAAGACGATTCGCATGGGTGTATCCCGCGTGCCGGTTGCGTTTATCGCGTGGCCTTGGAGCCGGTTCGGGTCTTGCTCGCCAGGCGTTCGTACCGGTCGTTGAGTTCGCGCAGGCTTCTGCGGTGGGCCATCCGCTGGACCGCGGACATGCGGTCGACGAGGAGCCTGCCTTCGAGGTGGTCGAGTTCGTGCTGAACGGCCCGTGCCAGGAGACCCTCCGCTTCCAGTTCGCGTGTCTCGCCGTTGAGGTCACAGTACCGCGCGCGAACGCGGTGGAAGCGTCCGATTCTGACGTAGATGCCCGGGAAACTGAGACAGCCCTCCTCGCCCACTTCCCACCCGTCGCTCTCGGTGATTTCGGGGTTGACGAGCACCCTCTCGCTGCCCGGCTGCATGTCGGACGAGACCACGACGATATTGCGCAAGACGCCGACCTGCGGCCCGGCCAGGCCAAGTCCGTCGGCCGCCTTCATCGTCTCGACCATCTCGCGGGCCAGGTCCGCCAAAGCGTCGTCAAACTCCTCGACGGGAGGAACCCGTTCCCGAAGAACCGGATCCGGATAGTAACGGATCTCCATCGGCTGTCTCCCGAAGCCGCCTCCCACAGGCGGCTCAAACAATTCATTATTATAGGCCGACGCCGGTCCTGTCACAAGGCGCATTGCCTTTTTGGTTGACAGGCGGGGCTCACCGACTAAACTGGATGGTTCGGGGAGGGCAGGTTGTGTGCCATCGGTGCGCAGCCGCCGGTCAGCATCACCCGGGAGGCAACGACGGTGACGGAACCCGACAAACCGGAGTCCGAGACGCCTGAATCGGAATCGCCCGGCCAGGACGAGTCTGCGGTTGAACTGCCGCCCGAGGTCCGGGCGATGGCCGACGGCTGCTTCCAACGAGCCGCGGAAGCCACCGTCCACAACAACTTCGATTACGCCATCCGCCTGTACCTCGACGGGTTGCGGTACAATCCGCGCGATATCGAGAAGGGCCATCGGGGACTGCGGGACTGCGCGCTGCGTCGCAGCAACCAGGGAAAGGGCGGCGGCCTCGGAGCGCTGATCGGCCAGGTCAAGGGCGCCGTGTCGCAGATGCTCGGGCGGGACAAGGACACGCTGCTGTCGCTCGAGGAATCCTGGGCACGCGCCCCGCAGAACGTCACCCTGATGATGCAGTTGATGCAGACGGCCCGGCGGATGGAGTACACCGACGTGGCCATCTGGTTCGGCGAACTCGCCGCCGAAGAGACCCTCCGCTCCAAAAAGCCGCAGAAGCAGGCCTTCACCACGCTGGCCGACCTGTACGAAAGCCAAGAGCGTTTCCAGGACGCCGTCAACGCCCTCTCGCAGGCCGTCCGGATCGACCCGTCGGACCGGTCGCTCGACAAACGGGCGCGGGACCTCTCGGCGCGCGCCAGCATCGACAAAGGCAAACTTGAGGAGGTCGGCGATTTCCACGACATGATCCGCGACCGGGCCCAGGCCTCCTCCTCGGCCACCCAGCAGGTGGTCCGGACCCGCGAGCAGTTGGACGCCCAGTACGAGGAACTCAAGGCCGCACTCGACGCCGACCCCGAGAACGCGGTCAACATGCAGGCCCTGGCCGTCTGCCAGGCCCGGCGGGGTTACGTGAACGAGGCCCTGGAACTGCTGCAGACGGCGTTCGACCAGACGAGCGAGTACCGCTACAAGTCGCGCATGGACGATATTCGCATGGCCGAGTTCCGCCGCGTCCTGCGAGAGATCAACGAGCAACTCGAAGCCGAACCCGACCGCGACGACCTCAAGAGCAAACGCCGGCAGATTATCCAGAAACGCAACGAGTACGAACTGGCCGTCTACCAGGAACGCCAGAAGCAGTATCCGACCGACATGGGTATCCGGTTCGAACTCGGCATGCGCCAGTTCATCGCCGGGCTCCACGATGATGCCATCGTCTCGTTCCAGACGAGCACCCGCGATCCGAAACGGCGAATCCGCGCCTTCAACATGCTCGGCAAGTGCTTCTACGCCAGGAAACTCTACCTCGAGGCCCAGGGCCAGTTCGAGACCGCCATCCAGCAGTACGAAATGGCGAGCGACCCCCTCGGAAAGGAACTACGCTACAACCTCGCCAAGACCCTCGAGGCCCAGGGCAAGGCGCCCCAGGCCATCGAGTGGTACAGTGTGATTGTCCAGCAGGATTACCAGTACCGCGACGTTGCCAAACGGCTCGAGGCTCTGCGGCAACAGGTCGAGGAAGGAAGAGGGGACGAAGCGGAACCCGAGACGCCCCCACAGGAAGGAGACTAGCCGGATGCCGCACTCGTTATCCGCCCGAAAACGCATGCGCCAGAATGTCCAGCAGCGCGAGCGGAACCGCATCATCAAGAGTCGCATCCGTACCGCCCGCCGCGCCTTTCTCGAGGCGATCCACGCCGGAGACCTCGAGACCGCCGGCCGCCAACTCCGCGCGACCCAGCGACTGCTCCACCGCGCCGCCAACAACGGACCGCTTCATCGGAACCTCACGGCCCGCCAGATCGGCCGCCTGCAGAAACAACTGGTTGCGGCGGCGTCCAAGTAGCCGAGACGTAGGCTCCCGGCCGGACCGGATGTCGGTTGCCGGCCCTTTTTCTTGGCCCGGTTTGCCCGTACACGGTTCAGGGGCAGCCATGCTGTGCGTCAGCCTGATGCCGCGGACGACGGACGAGGCCCTGGTGGGTCTGTCCGAGGCGGCAGCCGTTGCCGAGGCGGCTGAACTGCGGCTCGACGCCATGGCCGAGTTCGACCTTCGGCGCATCCTGGCCGCACCCCCCTGTCCCGTCATCGTCACCTACCGTCCCACGCGCGTGGGCGGACTCTACGACGGTCCCGAGGCGGCCCGGCTCGCGGTGCTGCGCGACGCCGCCCGGCTCGGGGCGCGGTACGTTGACGTTGAACACGACGCCATCTCGGCGCTCGGCGACGTGCCGCCCGAAAAGACGATCGTCAGTTACCACAACCACCAGGAGACGCCGGCGGACCTCGCCGCCGTCCACGCGCGGCTGGCCGAGACGGGCGCCGCCGTCGTCAAGGTGGCCGCCACGGCCAACCACATTCTCGACACGGTTCCCATGCTGCGTATCCTGCGCGACGCCACGGTGCCGACGATCGCGCTGTCGATGGGCGAGCGGGGCGTGCTCACGCGCATCCTCGCGCCGAAGTTCGGCGCTCATCTGACCTACGCCGCCGCCCGGACGGGCCCCGAGGCGGCGCCGGGCCAGGTGTCGGCACGCGACATGCGGCACCTCTACCACGTCGACCGCATCGGCCCGGCGACCGAGGTGTACGGCGTGATCGCCGACCCGGTGGGTCACAGCATGAGTCCGCGCATCCACAACGCGGCGTTTGCCGAGGTCTCCCGCGACGCCGTGTACCTGCCGCTCTGGGTGGAGGGCGACGCGGCCGCCTTCGTCCAGGCGATGCGCGAGTTCCACTTCAACGGCTACAGCGTCACGATTCCGCATAAGCAGACCGTGATGGCGGCGGCCGACGAGATCGAGCCGCTGGCGGCGCGCATCGGCGCCGTCAACACGCTCCAGCGCCGCGGCGACGGGGCTCTGCTGGCGACGAACACGGACTGGACGGCCGGGATGGCGGCCATCGAAGCCGTCGTCGGCGAGGGGTGGCTCCGGGGCCGACGCGCCCTGATCGCCGGCGCGGGCGGCGTCGGACGGGCCATGACCTTCGGCCTCGCCCAGCGCGGCGCCGCCGTCACCCTGGCCGACATCGACGAGCCGCGCGCCGAAGCCCTCGCCGCCGAGGTCGGCGTCTCCCACGTCCCGTACGCCGACATGGCGAGCGAGGCCTGCGACATTCTGCTCAACTGCACGCCGGTCGGGATGCATCCCAAGACCGACGCGTCGGCGGTGCCGCGCGAGATGCTCCGCGACGGGATGGTCGTCTACGATGCCGTCTACAACCCGGCCGAGACGCGCCTGTTGAGGGAAGCCCGCGAGGCCGGCTGCCGCACCGTCAGTGGCATCGACCATTTTGTCCGCCAGGCGGTGGAGCAGTTCGAGTTGTGGACGGGCCAAGCCGCCCCCGTCGAGACGATGCGCCAAGTGGTGATCGAGGCGCTTGGGTAGGCCGTGCCACACGGAAAAAGGTTCCAGGAACCTTTTTGTCGTTTTCGACGTTCTTGGTGGCAAGAAGGCTGTTTTGCCGTAAAAGGTTCC